>VOFK01000387.1_pt1 | contig 56000 bp, 69 predicted proteins | sample 5384121 | NCBI WGS metagenome assembly VOFK01 (sample SAMN12384730, study PRJNA508395) | human gut metagenome | isolation source: healthy gut J | host: Homo sapiens | reverse complement strand
GGGCAGATGACCGCATCGACACGGTGCTTGCCATTCAGAGCGATAATCAAGCCTACAAGCAGGCAGGCAACGGTGTGACAGTCAATGTGGTAGAGGCCATCGGACGGCGCATTGCCAAGATGGACGCAGAACTGCGGGGTGAGGCGCTTGCCCCTTGATTTCCGTGACCAGTATTTTGGCTGTGAAATTGAACTAACCGGGATAAACCGCGCCACGGCAGCCCAAACGCTGGCCGACCTGTTTGGCACCCGCGCAGAGCATTCCGGTGGTGGCTACGATGCCTACAGGGTCAAAGATTTGGACGGCAAAGAGTGGAAAATCGTTCGGGACAGCAGTATCCATCCCGAATGCCGCAGGCGGTCTGTTCTTATCGGGGAGACCTACAAGGTCGAACTGAACTCCCCCAACTTGAATACAGCGAGATGGAAAAGCTGCAGGAGGTTGTCCGCGCACTGCGCCGTGCAGGGGGCATCGCAAACGACAGCTGCGGAATGCACGTCCATGTGGATGCAAGCAAGCACACGCCGCAGAGCCTCAAAAATGTGCTGTCCATTATGTACTCAAAAGAGGATATCTTGTTTGCAGCTTTGAAAGTTAACCCTGTCCGCATCTCAGCTACTGCCAGCCGGTGGATGAACCGATTCTGGAGAAAATCCGCAAGCTGCCTGCCGGAGCCAGCATGGATATGCTGAAGGACAGGTGGTATCGCGGGCGTGCGGACGGCAGCGACTATCACTACGACCAATCCGATATCATGCCTGTTATGCGCAGAAAAAAAGTTATGCTGAGAATCTTTTAGAACAGACGTTACTTCGAGACTGTTCACCAGAAATCTCAGCATAATTTTCTACAAAGGTCTTTAAAAACGACTTTAAGTCAGGGTCGTCGTTCCAATCCGGCATGGCAGGCGTATTCATCCTCGTGTCCATTGTTTCTAATGCCTTGCGCCGAGCTTCGGGATTAGCTTTTGCGTAAACCTGTGTTGTCTCAATAGATTCGTGCCCTAAAAAGTCACGAATATAAATGAGATTTTTGCCTGCCTCAACAAGATGCATTGCTTTAGAATGCCGGAGACAATGCGGTGTAATCTGCGGAAAAAATGAATCCACCGCAGTATTTGCTTTGTGGATATATTTTGCTAGCACGTAAGAAACACCGCTGCGAGTCAACTTTTTCCCTTGCGGATTTGTAAACAGCTGGTCATTGCGGCGTTCTGGTATATCAAGATGGTTCTCACAAATGTATTGGCGCAATACCTGTGCACACGGTTTGGTAAGCGGAACATCTCGACTTTTTTCGCCCCTTCCCTAATAAATGTACAACCGGTAGTGAATCTATTCGGATATCGCAGATTCTTAAATCGCAAAGTTCCTGCACTCGTGCAGCTGAATCGTAAAGGAGAAGAATCATCGCCAGGTCTCTGCGACCTTTTGGCGTGGAAATATCAGGCTGTTCCATTAGAATATCAGTTTGCTGGTTACTCAAATATTGAACCGTCGGCTTTGCTGCTTTTTGCTGTCAATTGAAAGAATGCGCTGACACAGAATCATTTCATCCGGGCATTCAATTTGTACATATTTTGCAAATGACTTCAGCGCAGCAAGTCGTTGGTTTCGAGAAGATATACTGTATTTGCGTTCAGTTTCAAGATATTGTAGAAATTCAAGAATCAGTTCGCGGGAAAGGTCATTAAAAAGCATTTTCTCTAATTTAAGGCCACAATACTTTTCAAGGTAGCCATGAAAAATAACAAAGGTGTCCCGGTAAGAGTAAATTGTATTTGTACTGACATTTTTAGTTCCTGCCAGATACACGCTAAAGTATGCGGAGACTAAACCGGCGTAGCTGCATCTATTCCTCATTGCAAAGTACCTCTGTAATGGTATGGAATCGGTCATTGAATGGTTCGGTGACTTCCATATAGGCTTCCGGGACAAGCCTCAAGTATTTTTCGGTTGTTGTAATTCGGTCATGCCCAAGAGCAGGGCGGAGAATCGGCAAACAGGTATATATGTCTTTTCCTTCGAACTCCATTTGTTTAGAATGTGGACCGCAAAGGAATGCCTGAGATCATGGAGACGAGGCACTTTTCCTCGACCTCGGTGTGGAATCCAGGCCTCAAATAAGCATTTTCGAAAAATATCGTAAATTGTACTTGTATCATAGAATCCGCCATCAGGAGCAGGGAAAAAAGTAAATACTTTTTGCATTTGTCACTAATGGATTACTGCGGTAGGATTTCATGTATGCAAGCATTGAGTCCGAAAAGTTCCTACCAGCCGTTCTTTGTCTCCTTTTGCACCGTATATGGCTAAAACTCCAGCATCCAAATCAACATCTGCAACCTTAAGGTGCAGAGCCTCTGACACGCGCAGCCCACATGTATAAAGCAGGCGAAACAGAACCGGCATAACTAAATGTCGTAGTGGAGATTCTGAAGATTCTTTGGTACAATCTACCGCAGAAAACAATCTCTCGATTTCGTCTTTCGTAAAAATGTGGGGAACGAAACATTTATTTACATGAGGCGCAGGGTGGAATGCACATGGAGCATCATAGCCATTGCTGTGCAAATACTTACAAAGAATTCGCACATACGAAATCCGAAAACATTGCGTGGTTTCGTTTTCGTGAGGTCTCTTTTTCTCCCACTTTTGCAGCAGTTCTTTCGAAATGGCAGGTATACGCAATTGTTGCTCATTGCAAAAGTCATCGAATGCACTGAGTGCCTCAACACCGGCGTTGTATTTATTGCCAAGGGCACGTTTTTGCTCCACAACATCCAGCATATATGGTGCAAGCACACTGGTAAAATGGGGTTCAAGAAGTTTTTCCTCAAACACTAATCAGTCACCTCCAATGCGCAGCTGCGAAGCTGACGTACATTTACACCAATATATTTTTGAGTAGAATCGGCATTTATGTGTCCTAATACACCCTGAATCGAGGTAATGGGGATTCCTTCATCTAACATATGTGTTGCGAGGCTGTGTCGAAGCGAGTGAAGCCCGTGGTGCTTTATTGAATCCAAAGGAATGCCCGCTTTTCGCATATGCTTAATAAGAATGTTGTCAAAGTTTTGCAGAGAGACGTATGGAGCGACTGCGCGGAGAAAAATTTCCGGGGCATCGCTTACAGGCCTTCCATTTTTCAGATAGTCTATTACAGCCCATCCAACATCTGTGGGAAGTGGTAAAGTTATCGGCTCTCCTGTTTTGACTTGGGTGAAAGACACCAAATGCTGTTCCCAATTAAAATTGGCAGGGCGAAGATTACGTATATCGCTGGTTCTAATGCCGAGTTTTACTGCAATCATTAAAACTGCATAATCGCGTTTCCCTTGTGGACTTTCACGGTCAACAGATGCAAGGATACTTTCGATTTGGCTAAGATCTAATGTTGTAGGAATTCGCGCGGAAGTGGATACTTTTACAATTGGCATCATTTTCAAAGACAAATCTGTTTCCTTGTAGCCACTATGCGCAAGGTACTGAAAAAAGCGTAAAAGGATACTGTAATGGAGCCTTACAACCGAATTGCTGTAATTGCACGAAACAACTTTGACGTATCGATTTACAATATCTGCTGAAAGTAATTTGTAATCCGTGACTCCAACGCTGAACAAATAATCTGTAAAGCGAAGAAGAACATTTCTGTGGCTGCGCAGCGTATTCTCCCTGCGTCCGTGGAGAGATAGCTTTTTGCAAGTAGTTGACCGCACCTTCTTGCAGTCCTGCAGGGAACTCTCGATTCAACCTCTCCGCCGAAGCATAACCGCGTTGAAATGTTGGTAGTCTGACAACAAATCCATTGCACGGTGAACTCGTGAGCATCGCCGTTCTACTGTTCCCGGCTGCACACCGTAGCAATCCAGCATGAACTGCTGAGCCAATTCCGCTGTAAAATATTTCTTTTCATTTTTATTGCAGTACGCTAACAGGTTCCTAAACGTCGAACGAAAGCCTTGAATATAGTTTTCGCTATAGTGCTTTGCAATGATGCAGGGGATAACTCTTTCCACAAGTTCATACACGGTCAGTCGATTTCCATCATCCACAATAACAACCTCCATCATATCTGGAATACTCAAATTATATAGTTATTATGTAGAGAAAAACAGACTGTTTTTATAATTTTTGTCGCTGTACAATTAAAGTTTGGAACGTGGGATACATAATCGCTTTCTTGCCATAACAGGCCTTATGTTGAGCTCAACATAATGCCTTGAACCTGCATTCGGTGTTCTACCATGGCACAGTTGAGTGGCGATTGTTCAACTCCACGCTCCACGCGGGCGAAGCCAAAGCCAACATCATTCTGGCCATGGCGATCTCTGCGCAGGGCATCAACCAAAAGTACACGCAGTTCCGGAAAACGCCCATCGGGGATAATCCGGCGTTCACTTTCCGCACCTTTCTGCTGCGGCTGGGGCTGATCGGCCCGGAGTATAAGAATGTGCGAATGCACCTGCTGAAGAACCTGCCCGGTGACAAGGCGTGGCGGCACGACAAGTCGCTGTATCCCAGCAATCAACCACGGCTTCATACAGATGAGGTCAGATAAGGAGAAACCCAATGTCTCGAAAAGAATACTTTGCCTATGGCTCCAATCTGAATTTTGAGCAGATGGCTTACCGCTGCCCGGAGGCAACCGCCGTGGGTATCGCCAAGCTGGACGGCTATGAGCTGGCGTTCCGGCGCGGCTATCTGACGATTTTGCCCAAAGAGGGCGCAAGCGTCGAAGGGCTGATCTGGTCTGTCACTGACCACGACGAATCACAGCTTGACTGTTATGAAGGCTACCCGACATTCTATGACAAGGAAACCGTGACGGTCACGGATGCCGATGGCGCACCGCACGAAATCATGGTTTACACGATGAACGCACCGTACCGCGACCAGTTGCTCCCGGTCAGCAGCCGCTACAATGCGGTTGTTTTGCAGGGGTGTCTGGATGCGGGTATCTCTCCGCAGCAGTTCTATGATGCTGACGAAAAATACCGCAAAGCCTACAAGGCCAGAGCTGCGCCTGCCCCTAAGAAACACGCTCCCGAACGCTAACCAAGCCCGCTGCACCGCGCAGCGGGCTTTTTCTTTTGCAACAAAAGGAGAACCAGTATGAAAAACAAACACAGAATAAAGCAGGGGTTGTCGCTGCTGCTGGCGGGCGCACTGACGTTTACCAATGTTGGCGCAGCGCTGCCCGCCTTTGCAGAGGATGCCCCTGCCACGCCGGAGACAGCTTCAGCAGCCACACCGGAACCCGCTGAAGCCAATGTCCCGACACCGAATCTTTCGCAGATCACTGAAAATCTGTACGCCGATCTGCCGGACGCGCCTACCGGCAGTTACCTTGGCAGCATGGGTCTGCCCGTGGCAATCGGCGAGACAAAAATCGGTATCTCCGCGTGGGTTTCTGACCTGTATGACGGCGTAGATGCCCATATGGATGCCGATGCGCTGAACGCAGATGAGAACACGGTCACAATCGGCAAAACTCCCGGTACAGATTATGCCATTGTTCCGCTGCTGGCGCAGGTCGAATACCCGGCAGACGGTGCGGTATCTGAAATCATACTGCCGGATGATGTAGAGCTTTTAAGCTACCACTCCACCGATTATGAGCCTATCCCGGCAGACGAGCAGGAGCAGGCTGAAATCCTGCACCAGACATACTCGGAGCAGTCGGCAGCAGCAACCGGTTTGTATGTGAAAGCCTCTGCCGATTTTACGGCGCAGCTTGTCTATACGGATTCGGACGGCAGTTCGCAGTCAAAAGCTATCCATGTACAGATCAGCGAGGATGCCGCACCCACACAGATGTATGCCGACACCGGCGATGACAGCATTGCCGCCTATGCTGCAGGACCGACTCCGCCGTATACCACCGGCAAAATCACCAGTATTGCCAAGGAGGGCGGCACATGGCTGATTTGGTTCAACGGTCAGGAAGCCTACTGCTGCAGCCATGGTCTGAACGGCCAGCCCAAGGGCTGCCCCACCTACAGCTTCTCTCATGTGTCCCGCCTTGAACCCGGCCAGTATACGCCGGGCAACCACTATGCAAACCAGGTCAACATCTGGGGCGGTCTTGGCCAGCTGAGTCTGGATATGCTGGATGACCGTCCTGTTGTGGCAAGCCTTGAAGACGATCCTGAAGGCGGCGAAGAACAGCCGGACATCCTTGGCAGCCTTTACGATGAAACCCAGCAGTGGATCATGGAAAACTATCCCGACAGCTACGCGGCGCAGACCTATATTGCTGCTGCGGAAGAACTGGTAAACGGTACAGATGCACAGTCCGGGGAAAACGGCTACTACACCTACATCTATAACCCGCCCGCAGGGTATGCGTGGCAGGTTGTGGCGCTGGTCGGTGAAGAAATTGCGGGCGGCACCGAGATTCCGGATGTGCCGAGTGTTCCGGAACCGAAGTACTATTCCGCTGCATGGACAGCTCCCGCCCAGACTGCCGGCGGCAGCTTTGATTTGACATTCACTGTCAACACCGACAAGTACCAGCTGAACACGCTGGAAAAGGTGGACGGTGCGGTCATTACCGTCACGCCCAGCCGGACCGGCGGCAGCGTGGACGGCGGCAGCTGGCAGATGACCCCTGCCGCAGCGCAGACCATTACCACAAGTGGTCACACACAGGATGACAGTTTTCACCTCAACGGCGGTGACGGTTCTGCCACATGGACGGTGCATTACGAGGTGTCCAAAACCAGCATCAGTACGCTTTCCGGGCAGGAAGGACCGTTCGCCAGCCAAGCCGAAGCGGATGCTGCTGCCGAAGCCGCCAAGAATGCAGCCATCGGGCAGCTGCAGAACGAGGCGCAGGGCATGGTGGACGCCGCTATTGCCTCGGCGCGGGCGCAGCTTGCGAATGTCACCTTTGCATACGATGAAATCACCATCCCTCATGGCTTTGATTCAACGCCCGGTGCGTTGGGCAGCCACCAAACGATTACTGTTCCTGCCAACAGTTCCAATGACTATAAAATGCAGAACGATGAATGGTCGGTAAAGGTCAGCATCGACAAAATCGACAGTGAAACCAAGCAGCGCATCAAGGGCGACGCCGAGTTTAAGATTTTTGCGTGGGACACCGTAAATCAGCGGTATATTCCATTCGGCGGTTACAACCAGTACAAGGTTGAGCGTCAGTCGGACGGCACCTACAAGGTTATAAACCACAGCAGCTATGCCAATGGCTCGGATAACCTCTATTACACCCAGCGCAACGAGGGCAAGTTCGTCATCGTGGAGAGCCGCGCACCCAGCGGGTACTACGGCGACTGGACGGATGTAACCAAACCCGGCACGGCAGGCTCTGTGCTGGGCAAGCGGGCGTATGCCTTTGAAATTACCAAAGCGCAGTACGGTCAGACGATTTGGCTGGGCAACGCCGATTATAACGCCGACATTACCACGACCAACAGCGGCGGCACGCTCATCGACACCGGCGAGGGTGTGGTCACCATCACCTTTGGCATCCGCAATGCAGATAAGACCTACGCCACAGACCCCACCGGCATTGCCAACAACGAAGATTCCTACACCATGTGCGCCAGCGCCGACAAGATGCAGAACGACCGTGTCCTCGGCAATATTCTGCTGACAAAAGTGGACTTGGACGCCGCGCGGTATCTGGCTGCAGGCAGCAACGGAGATACTACGCTGGAAGGTGCTGTGTACGATCTGTACGCCGCTGACACCATTGAACACCCGGACGTTTCGGGTGTCGTAGATTATTCGAAAATCACCGATGCCAACGGACAACCTATTTGGCACACCACTGTCCTCACCAACGGCGGCTGGGATACCGATTACCTGCCCATTTTGCAGAAAGACCGGCTGGTAGCCTCCGCCAAGATTACAGACGGAAAACTGGCTTTTGCCAACCTGTACATGGGCCGCTACTATCTGATCGAGCGTGCCACCGGGCTGGTGCTGCCCATCGACGGAAACGGCAAGCTGTATGTTACCGGAAAGTATCCGCAGCTAAATAAGAAGCTGGAACGCACCGGCAAGTACAGCAGCCTTGCCACCAAGGGCGGCGAATACACCGACTACATCTACAAAAACCAGTATTCCGCCGTAGCCGAGAGCCGCAAGCTGAACGGTAGCAAGGCGTGGGATGGGTATTACCTGTCCTACGCCAAAGGGTATCTCTGCGATGAGGTCAACCACTACAAAACGCTGACCTATGCAGATGAATCCACCTACCACATCCATGCCGAACAGGAAAGCCAAGACGAAGTGCTGAAATCCGGCTTTAGTTTGCAGAAGTTGGTTTCGACCACCGGTCAGCCAAGCCCGGCACTGAAGCTGGAGGGTGCGGGCTTTACCGTTTATCGCATCTCTAAACTGAGCAAGGCGGCGCAGTTCAAGCAGAACCCGGACGGCAGCTACGATGCACAAAGCATTTTGGACGCCTACCGCAAGGATAACTACGATAATTTGACGCTCAAGTACGATTTCACCGCCGAGGGACAAGCCATCGCCAATATGTTCGAGAGCAGCACCGATACGGTCAACGCCTATAACGCGACCTTGACCGCAGACGGCGACTACGCCAACGGCAAGGGTAACGGCTGGATGCCCACGGATCAGCCCGCTGAATATAGGCTGGGAGAAATGTTCACCAACGATGAGGGCGTTTTCCGCGTTGAAGGCTTGCCCTATGGGCAATACCTTGTTGTCGAAACCACCATCCCCAAGGATGTGTTCCAGTGTGATCCGTTCATCGTGACAGTGGACGCCAACAGCCCGCAGAGTCGATTTACGGTTCCGGCTGCCAGTGTTACCACCGCCAGCAACGATTATATGACTTTTAATGTGCTGGATGAGGAATTGGAGGGCTATTTACAGCTCATCAAGACCGACACCGAAACCGGCAAGGCGGTCAAAATCGCCAACACCTCTTTTGCCTTGTACAAATTGGATGACAAGGGTAATAAGACCCGCATTTCCATGATCGACCCGGCCAGCGGTAACGCCACGAAGAAAACGGATGTGTTCTACACCGATGCAGACGGCCTTATGAAAACACCGGAAAAACTGCCGCTGGGCAGATACCTGATTGAGGAACTGCAAGGTCCGGAAGGACACTATAACGATCCTGCCTACTCGGTGGAGTTTGAAATCAAGTCCGACCGCGTCTGGCAGGTCGTGGGCAACGCCACCAACGACATGGATGAGTACATCGTCACGGAGAAATACTGCAACCACGAAACCCTCGGTCAGCTTACCATTCGTAAGCTGGGCAATGTGCTGACTGGCTATAAGGACGGTCAGTTCATCTACACGCAGGACAACCTTGCTGGTGCAGTGTACGAAATTCACGCTGCAGCCGACATTGCCACACCAGACCGCCAAGGCACCTACTGGTATAAATCCGGTGACTTGGTCGCCACTGTTACCACTGGTGCGGAGGGAGTCAGGTGGATGAAGTGAAATTCAGTCCCACCCGCACGCAGGCAACCTATGATTTCTTGAAAATTACCCATGATGGCACCAAAGGCGAAGTTACCGTGACCCTGCCGCTGGGTAAGTATACTGTTACCGAGGTCAAAGCACCTTACGGCTTTGTGCTGACAAACCAGAGCTACACGGTCGAATTTGGCTGGGACAACCAGAAAAATGACATTGTGCTGGCAAAAACTATTGTCAGCCACGAGCAGGACGGCGACAAGGAATGTTCGTACAGCATCGTGAACGTCAAGGATGCCTCGGATGCCCACAAGAATGGGCAGACGCTCGTGTTTGAAAACGCGCGGGTACTCCCCACGCCCGAAAAGCCCGGCGATAAGGTCAGCAAAATCGGCGTAGGCATCTACAAGCAAGATCGCGAGGCTCTGACCTATCTGCCAGGAGCCGTGTATGAACTCTACACCGTGGATGACATTTATCCGCAGACGGTACGAAGCTGCTGGGCGCCGGTACAAAGCTGGCCACCAGTAGCACAACCAACGCCAACGGCTTTACTTGGTTCGATGTGGACGTGCCGATTCGCGGCGAATATTACATTGACCCGACAGGCCCACGAAACATCAGCCGCGAGAACAGCGGCAGATACCGCATAGTGGAAATCACCGCCCCTGCGGGTTACCTGCTGGACAGCACCCCTGTGGATGTAGAGTTTACCTATGAAGGTCAGCAGATTGCATGGCAGATCGTAGACGCTACAAACACCAACCTGCGCACCAGTGTGGACATTTCCAAGCAGGACATCACCAACGGCAAGGAACTACCCGGTGCAAAGCTGGAAATCCGCGATGCAGACGGCAATCTGGTTGAGGGCTGGACTTCCACAAAAACGCCGCACACCGTGCGAGGTCTGGAGCTGGAAAAAGCGTACACCCTGACCGAAACTCGCGCCCCGGACGGCTATGCCGAAGCCGAAAACATCGTGTTCAAGCTGGTACAGGAAGGCAACGAACAAAGCAATATCGTCTATGTGAAATCCGACGATGATTGGGTAAAACTCGACGATGCCACCGTCATTATGCAGGACGCGCCTGTACTTGACATAGACAAAACGGACATTGCGGGCAATCTGCTGCCAGGTGCTACGCTGACGATCCGTGATGCAGACGGTGAAGCTATTGACACTTGGGTGACAGATTACAAAACGCATCGTGTTCCCATTTCGGATGATTTCCTCAAGCTGTCGGACGACAGCAAGGAGTACATCTACGCTCTGACCGAGGATGCCGCCCCGGCTGGCTTTGAAATTGCAAACTTGGTGCAGTTCAAGTTGGAAACCGTTGATGACGGGATTTCTCTTTTCGTCCGCGAAAATGCGGATGCCGAATGGACACGCGCCGACAAGCGGTTAATTCAGATGATAGACGAAGCCACGCCCCGCGAAGAAACCCCCGCGCCCACGCCTGTTCCCACACCGCAGCCGACGCCCGCTGCAACCCCTGCGCCTACACCTGCGCCTACGCCGCACAAGATGCAGACCCTTCCGCAGACAGGAGATGGTTTCCCGCTGCTGGCTATCGTGGTCGTTTCCCTTGCATCTGCAACAGGTATCGTGCTGCTGACCGTTAAGCAGAAAAATGCGCTGAAAGAAACTTCTGATGAGGAGAATACCGATGAAAGTGCTGATCGTTGAACCCGGAAAATACCCCCGCGAAGCCGACATTGAGCACACCCTTGAAGCCGAGCAGGCAGTTGTCGGCGGCACCATCGAGGCCGTGTACCCTTGGCGGGATAGCGCCTGTATCGTCTGTAATGACAACGGCATTGCAGAAAACCTGCCGCTGAACCGTATGCTGGGCGACTATGACATCATCCACGGCACATTTTTCGTCTGCGGGCTGACCAGCAACGATTTTACTGACCTTACCCCGCAGCAGATGAAGCGCTACAAGGAACTGTACCACGATCCGCAGCTGTTTTTCCTGCTGGGCAAGACCCTGTGCGTGGAACACACCACGCCGGAAGAATATACCCGCGTTATGGCTCCGCCGCCCAAAACAAAAGAATCCCCGGAGCGCTGATATGAATATCACCATCCTAGCCCGCAGCCCGCCTGCGGGCTTTTTTCTATGTCCGAAATCATCCAACAAGCAAGGAGAAGAACTAATGAACGACATTTTTGAAAACGCCGAAATCATGAAAGAAAACGAGCATCCCCGCTTTTACACCGCAGAATCCGTCATGCGCGGGCATCCCGACAAGCTGTGCGACCTCATTGCCGACAGCGTGCTGGACGCCTGTCTGCAGCATGATCCAGCCAGCCGCGTGGCCTGTGAGGTCATGGCAACCCACGGTCACATCATTGTAGCGGGCGAAATCACGACCAGCGCTAAACCGGACGTGTTCAACATCGTCCGCGACACCCTGCGGGATGTCGGCTATGACTCGAAGGGCTATCAGATCGACTGCTACATCCACGACCAAAGCCCCGACATTGCGGGCGCTGTCGAGCCGGAATTGGCTGAGGGAGAGGACGAGGACACCCTCGGTGCGGGCGATCAGGGCGTTATGGTCGGCTACGCCTGCAACGAAACGCCCGAATATCTGCCCATGCCTGTGGTTGCCGCCCAGCGCCTTGTAACGCTGTTGGAAATCTCCCGCATGACCGGCGTTATCCCCGACATCGGCCCGGATGGCAAGGTGCAGGTCACGATGGAATACAACGGTGATACCCCCGTGCGCATCACCACGGTGGTCGTGTCGGTTCAGCACAAAGAGGATACCGATATGGACAAGCTGGCGGATCTGCTGGACGAGTATGTGTTCCCGCTTGCCTTTGACGGTATGCCCGCCGATGATGCGGAAATCATCCTGAACCCCAGCGGCAAGTTTGTGCAGGGCGGCCCGGATGCCGATACCGGCTTGACCGGGCGCAAGCTCATGGTGGACAGCTACGGCACCTTTGCACCCCACGGCGGCGGTGCGTTCAGCGGCAAGGATGCCACCAAGGTAGACCGCAGCGGCGCATATATGGCGCGGTACATTGCCAAAAATATCGTCGCGGCAGGATTTGCCCAGCGCTGTCAGGTCACGCTGGCGTATGCCATCGGGGAGAAAGAGCCTGTCATGGTGGATGTGAATACGTTTGGCACAGGTGGCCCCTGCGAGGATGATTGCCTGTCGGCCGCTGTGCGCAAGGCGTATGACCTGACCCCTGCGGGCATCATCAAACAGTTGAACCTGCTGAACCCCATTTACAGCCGCACGGCGGCGGGCGGGCATTTCGGGCGCGAGGATTTTCCGTGGGAAAATGTTGAACATATGAGCGACCTCGCCGCTTACATTGTGTAATTGCCGCGCGTCAGTAAAGAACAGATCTATGCCGCCAACCGGATGACGGCAATCGAGTTCCTGCGGAGGTACCGCCCCAATTCGCTGGTGAAAAGCAGCGCGCGGGGCGAATATCAGCTGGCTGAACACGACAGTTTCAAGATAAACGGCGAGTCCAGTGTCTGGCATTGGAAAAGCCGCGACATCGGCGGCAAAACAGCACTAAAATATCTGACTTGTGTCGAAGGTGTGCCGTTTGTAGAGGCGGTGCAGCTGTTATGTGAGGAAAGCCCGATGTACATCCCCGTGCAGCATGAAGCGGTGGAGCGCGAGCGCCCACCGTTTCGTCTGCCGAACCATGCACCGAATAATGACCGTGTGACGCGGTATTTGCTAGGACGCGGCATCTCACTGCCTACCATCCGGTACTGTATTGAGAAAAAAATTCTGTACGAAAGTGCAGAATATCACAACTGCGTTTTCTTGGGAAAAGACCCGCAGGGTGTGCCGAAATATGCGGCGTTGCGCGGTATTTATGACTATGGGAAACCGTTCAAGCGCGAGGCACCCGGCAGTCAGAAGCAGTACGGTTTCTGCATCCCGCCGATGCAGCCCGGCACCACCGTGGCCGTGTTTGAAGCCGCCATAGATGCCATGGCCGAGATGACGCTCTGCGGCGATGCTGCAGATAAATACCGTTTGTCGCTGGGCGGTATCTCGTCCTCCGGCAAGGAGCCGCTGGCGTTACAGGAATTTCTGCGCCAGCACCCGGAGATCACCACGATAGAACTGCGGCTGGACAACGATGCCAAAGGGCGCATGGCGAGTGTCGGCATTCAGAACCTTTACCGAGAAAAGTATCAAGTTTGCGACCTGCCGCCCGACATCGAGAATGGAGATTACGCTGATATGGCAAAAAACAACCGGATGGCAAGAACTGCCGCCCACCGCGCAGTTTGCCGATAGAGAGAAATCAACATGAAAGTTAGAAATCGTTCGCCCACTTATAGGGCATAAACAGGAGGTAAATCGTTATGGCTGTGTTCCGTGTACAAAAGACGCAAAATTATACCATTATGTCCAACCATCATCTACGCAACAAGGCTCTTTCGCTCAAGGCGAAGGGGCTTTTATCTTTGATGCTGTCTCTGCCCGAAGATTGGGATTATACCACGCGAGGGTTGGCGTCTATCTGCAAAGAGGGTGTGGACAGTGTGTGTGCCACCGTGCGCGAGTTAGAAGCAGCGGGTTATATTATCCGCCGCCGCATCCGCGACAAGAACGGTCAGATGCGCGGTATGGAGTACACGGTTTTAGAGCAGCCACAGCCCCCGGAACAGGGTCCCGAAGAAGCAACGCCTAAGCGTGCCCAACCAAAACAGGCAGAGCCTGAACGGGAAAAGCCTGTACAGGAAAATCCTGCACAATTAAATACTAAAGAAATAAAGAAAGAAGAAACAAATAACGTATCGAATCCTATCCGCGCGGCGGGCCAGCGGGCAGAGTACCGCGCCCTGCTGCTGAAAAATATCGAGTATCCGATTTTGGCTCAGAATAACCCGATGGATACGATGCGATTGGATGAACTGGTGGAGTTGATGCTGGATGTGGTTTGTTCCAAACGGGCGGCTATCCGCATTTCGGGAGAGGAAATGCCTGCAGAAGTAGTAAAATCTCGATTCCTAAAATTGGGCGCGGAACACATTCAGTATGTTCTGGATTGCCTCAAGGACAACCCGCCCCGCATTCGAAACATCAAGCAATACTTACTGGCAGCGCTGTACAATGCGCCGCTGACGATAGAAAACTACTATGCCGCGCAGATCGACCACGACCTGTGCGGCGGAAAGAGGTGACATGATTTGCAGATGAAATTTTATTCTCCGCTGACTGCGGACTTTTTCCCAAATGAACCTGACTATGAGGACGAGTTCTACGACGAGTATGAGGGTCGCCCGCTGGACGGTCATGACCTGCTGCAGTATGCCGATGCTGTTGATGAGGCCGTGAAAAAGGACATTGCAGATTTCAACGGTGACCTGATGCAGTATTACCACGAGGACGATTCCGTCCGCAGCAAGGTGGTAAGTGCTGTGCCGTCTGTGGAAATTTGCGGCAACAAACTGTGCGGGTGTCTGACCGTGGAACTGAAAGAAACTCTGCTCGATGATGAGCAGACCGTCCTCTGCAACTACATTTCCGGTCAGTACAGCGACGGCTGGGGTGAGGGCTTTGAGCAGAGAGATATTCGTGTGGATGACGGCACGTTGGCTGTTCATTTCTGGCAGGAAGATGGATTCAAGATGACGCCATCTTTTGAGAAAATCCCGAAACCGGAAAAGAATTTTCTGCGCCCCAAGATGCAGCTGATTGGGCAGGACGGCAACATTTTTGCCATCATGGGTCGAGCCTCGCCTGTTGAAAAATGCCGGGCAGAGCGATAAGGCCAAGGAAATGTGCGACAGGGTCACGGCAAGTCAAAGCTACTCCGAAGCACTCAACATCGTTTCCGAGTATGTGGAAACCGAACTGTCGCCCAAACCTACGCCCAAGCGTGACCGGGGTGATGCCAGATGAAGAAATACGAGATCACCGACATCGCCCATCCCGACAACCCGAACCTGCACCGCATCCGCGCGGTGACGGACTTGACCGAGGATGTCCTTGCCGGGATGCTCGGCGGCTATGTGGAAAGCTGCGATAACCTCGACCAAGATGGTCGCGCGTGGATTTCAGCGGATGCCATCGCCTGTGAAAATGCAGTTGTCTGCGGCGATGCAGTCCTTACAGATCACGCCGTTGCAAAGGGTTGCGCCTATGTCGGCAAGCACGCCACCGTAATGGGGGATGCCACTGTGCAGGATGATGCCATCGTCTGCGGCGGGGTCATTATGGGAAAAAGCTGTGTCTGCGGGTATGCCGTGATTCGGCAGGATGAGCAAACCTTGTGCGCACCGATCATTGACGGCAGCACCCGCATCTATGGCGAAATTTCCGGCAATGTAGTCTGCCGCGGCAATGCTGTTGTCCTGCCCGGCACTAAGCTCGACAACAGGACGCAGGACTGCTTTGTACTCGAAGATGACCGTGTTTCTGTGCAGACAGCCAGCCGCACACCGCCCCCGAAAGAACTCTGTACCCATGATTTTGAACGATAAAACGAAAGGAAGATGCCTTTGACGAACACTCCCGACAAACTCAACATTCTCGACCCTGATTTCCGGATGCCCGAACACTGCGGCGGTGACCGCTGGTCGATTCTGCACGGGGATTCTTTGCAGATTCTCCGCCAGTTTGAACCGAACAGCTTCGATGCCATCATCACCGACCCGCCCTATGCCAGCGGCGGCAGCAGCCAGACCACCAAGAACCGCAGCACCAGCGAAAAAGTACAGCAGTATGAGCAAGGACAAAGGCGCTACCCGACTTTGACAGCGACCAGATGGATCAGCTGAGCTGGATGTTCTGGACGGCGGCATGGCTGCAGGATGCCCGCCGTATTGCCAAGCCCGGTGCGCCCGTCTGCCTGTTCATCGATTGGCGGCAGTTGCCCGCCATGACGCTGGCCCTGCAGTGGGCGGGCTGGACCTGGCGCGGTGTGGCGGTGTGGGATAAAGTCGCCAGCCGCCCGCAGAAAGGACGCTTCCGCCAGCAGTCTGAGTACATCGTGTGGGGGTCCAACGGCAAAATGCCGCTTGAGAGAAATGTTGGGTGTCTGCCGGGCGTGTTCCGTTACCCGAATCCCCAGAATCGCATCCATGTCACCGAAAAGCCCTTGCAGCTTATGCGGGATGTGGTGCAGATCTGCGAACCGGGCGGGCGCATCCTTGACCCCTTTGCCGGGGCAGGTACTACCGTGCTGGCCGCTGTGCAGGAAGGCTATGAGGCTGTCGGCATCGAAATGTCGGACGCCTACTTCCGCCGCAGCACTGAACGGCTGAAAACTGCCCTTGAATCCGAAGTGAATCAGAACTGATTCACTATTTTTGCAAGAATACCGAAAAAATAGTGAATCAAATCTGATTCACTCCCGAAATTCAGAAAGGAAACACGAAAATGAAACGACCTTGGGCTTTTATCTGCGTCAGTGAGGGCGCAACCTCCAAACATCTCCGCAATTATTGCCGCGAGGGTATACCTGCTGGGCTACCTGCCGGTATGCCCTAAATTGCAGGACAGCCAGTATTTGGTGCTGGAAGATGCTGTGGAGCGCAGTGAATACACCGCCATTGTGCGGGATAAGCTACTGCGCTGCCAGATGCTGGTGGTCTGCAGCCGCAATCAGGATGCGACCACCAACGCGCAGATCGGCTTGGCACAGAAATACAACCGTATTGTCACAACCTTGGACGGTTTGAAAAAAGCCGTTTCGGAGGGCGATGATCTTGTGTCATGAACCGTTTTGCGGGGTGTCGTGTGTTTTTGCTAGCATAGCGTTTGGTACCAGACGCACATTTTGAGGGATCCCCAAACCCCGATATGCGCAAACGCCATTTGTTGATCCCGCTGCGATTAAATGAGCGTGAATATCGCTATCTTTGAATCGAACAGGTTGAAATGAGTGGTTTGCCGAGAGGAATACCTGCGCACGCTCATTGCAGGCAAAGAAATCCATCCGCGCCCCTGCACGCACCACGCCGATCTGCTCCGCAAGGTGGCAGGGCTGTGCAACAATGCAAATCAGCTTGCCCACCGTGCCAACAGTACTGGAACAGCGGGGCAGGGGAGTGTGGATGAAATGACCCGGCTGGCCCAAAAGGTATGGCTGGAAGTAAAAGAAAACTGGTAAAGGAGTCGCTATGAAAAATGGCTTACATCCGTGATCCCTGTGCGCCGCCTTGACCGCACAGTGGACTATGTACAGAACAAAGAAAAAACGACACCGAAATCACTGGAAGAAGCTGTGGACTATGCGGCAAACCGGGATAAAACCGAATCAGCCTGTTTTGAAACAGGACTGGGATGCACAACCACCAGCGCCTTTGAAGATATGCGATTAAATACGCTTCGCTGGCACAAAGAAACCGGTGTGCAGGGATACCATCTTGTCCAGAGTTTTGCAGAAGGGGAGGTAACTCCGGAACTTGCGCACCAGATTGGTGTCGAATTTGCGGAACAGCTATTGCTTGGGAAATACCAAGCAATTGTGACAACGCATTTGAACACTAAGCATTACCACAACCACATTGTATGGAGCGCCGTCAGCTTGGAGGATGGAAAGAAGTACCACAGCAATAGTAAAAGTTACTATACCGAAGTACGAGCTCTTTCAGACGCGCTCTGCCAAAAAGTATGGACTTTCCATCATTGAAACGCCGGAATCACTGCGAGGAAAGCGGCAATACGAAAAGTGGAGGGCCGAGGAAAACAACCAACCCACATGGCGCACTGCCATCCGGCAGGATGTGGACGAAGCAATTCAACAAAGCCTTACATGGCGGCAATTTCTTACTGTGCTGGACCGCAAAGGCTATGAAGTCCGATTGGGACGCAAGTATCCTGTCCTGCGCCCACCCGGAAAAGAACGCTTTGTTCGATTCAAAACGCTGGGCAAGCGGTATACGCCCGAAGCCATCCAGATGCGCATCCTATATCCACAAAGCTATCACCCTTATGTTGAAAATCCACCAACAATCAAACATGGCCGCCTGCGCAGCGGCAAGCCACGCCGCAAGTTGACCGGCCTGCGGGCGCTGTATTATCGTTACCTGTACGAACTGGGCGCGCTGCCCCGCAAGCCGAGCCGCTCCAGCTATGCCGTGCGGCAGGATGCTTACAAGTTAGACCAGCGCATCCGACAGATGGAGTTCCTGTCCAGAAACAATATTGATACGCTGACACAGCTGGAAACTCACCGACAAGCCCTGCAAACAGAAATTAGGCAGTTGCTGACAAAGCGTAAGCAACTGCCCAAAACCGATGATGTACAATCGCAGCATGAATCGGTCAACACCGCCCTAAAACAGCTTCGCCAAGAGGAACGGCTCTGCCGCAAAATCGCAGAACACTCCCTAGAGGTGCAGCAACACCTCACCGAAGCTCGCCGTGACCGTGCTGAACAACAACAGCGTGAACAGGAACACGAGCGTGACCGCCGCCCTAACATTGATTTGACACTATAATCTTGAAAGGAAGGATGCCTATGAAATACCCCAACAAAGACTACATCGAACACCTGCGCCGCAAGTATCCGCCCGGCACGCGGCTGCAACTCAGCTGTATGGAAGATGAGATGGCCGTGCCTCCCGGCTCTATGGGAACCGTTGATTTCATCGATGATGCCGGACAAATCCACATGAATTGGGACTGCGGGCGCAGTCTTGCCCTCATCCCCGGCGTGGACTCGTTCAGCCGCTTGCCCTCGCCCAAAGAAAAAGGCCGGTGATGCCAGATGAATTACGGGCTCTGAACCCGCAGACCAGGTCGTCCGCTACTCGCTGGAGGGTGCAGAGTTTGCCCTGCGCATCTCCGGCACCGCTGCGAAAAAAAACTTCTTCATTTTCGCACAGGCAGTGCTGCACGACAGCAAAAAAAGACCCACGGCAAAACGCACCTAATCCGTTTGCTGAAAGAGCAGAAGCCGCTGAAATTTTTCACGGTAGACAAAGACCGTATGCACGATTTTGCCCGCGCCGCCAAAGCGCATGGGCTGCTGTTTTGCCCCATCCGTGACAAGATGGACCCCGACCACATTGAGATCGCCATTTTACAGGATGATGCCTCCAAAGCCAACCGCATCATCGATAAGCTGCAACTGGCTATTGTGGACACCGGCACGGCAGAACTTATCGACACTGTGCAGCAGGAGCGTGGTGAAACCGATCCGGAAACCGAGCGCGTCCAGACCGAGGACGGTGCGGTAGACTTTGAGGTCGGCGCAGACGAGGAACAGTTCAACATGGTTTTTCCGCAGGGCTCGGAGAACGCCAGCCCGTCCGAGCCTTTCTCCGACAGCAGCAAATCTTTTGCAAACTCGCCGTCGCCGCGCGCCGATCAGCTTCGGGACAAGGGTGAGCGCCCCAGCGTGCGCATGGAATTAAGCGACATCACCGCCTACCTGCGCCGCAAGGTTGAGCCGCCCAAAGACCGAATGCCGAGGATGCCTGTAAAAATCAAGAGAAAGGAGAAAACACTGTAAATGGACCTGAATAAATATCTCAACAACGTAGCGCCGTCAGAACCGCAGTATTCTAAGGAAGAATACGCTGCCATGAAGAAAACCGAACGTGAAGCGGTTTGGGCGCAGGTGGATGCCCGCATGGGTGAGGTGCTGGCAGATGCCCCGGCCTTGCAGGGATTTCTCGACTTTATGTCGCAATGCCGCAACTCGCTGCCGAACCAGCTTTTGCTCTCCGGCCAGAACGCCGACATCACGGACGCCCGCACATTCCAGCAATGGAAGGATGCCGGAAGGCATATCCGTACCGGCGAGGAAGGCTACACGGCCATTGTGGGGCAGGTGTACGAGAATAACGGCCGAAAGGCTTCCGGGTATAATATCGGCAAGGTGTTCGACATTACACAGACGCGCGGCAGACCGATACCGCCGCCCGCCGAATACCAAGTGGATGAACTGATCGCCGCGACCATTGAGAGCAGCCCAGTGCCGATTCAAATCTCGGACAGTCTGCCGGACGGCATCCAAGCGCAGTATGTTCCCAAGAACCGCACGATTTATGTCCGCAACGGCATGGATGCAGGCACGACGCTGTGCGCCATCGTTCGGGAGTGCGCACAGGCAGATTTTCACAAGGATTACACCTACAACCGCCAAGCCTACGCTGCGCCGAGTTACTGTGCCGCTTACATGGTCGCGCATCGGTATGGGCTTGACACCACCGCTTTCAACTTTGACCGCGTGGTTGCCTTGTATGGCAATCTGGGCAAAGAACAGCAGCGGGGCTTTCTGTCGGATGTGAACACCGTTGGTGGTGGGTTGCTACGCAGTTTGAGCCGCACACTGACCGTGCAGACCCGTGAACCGCCCGCCGCAGAATACGCTGTTGCCGTTCCCGCAAAGAAGCAAACCCGCCAGCAGGAGCGCGGTTGATTGTTTTCCGTTTGTTTTCAAATGCGGACTAGCTTTTACAGCGCTTTTGGGATATGTTGTAGGCAACAGGAGGTGCAAAAATAATGACAGAACGTAAAGTTAAACTTGACCGCGCCAACAAAAGCATCCTGCTCCGGGCGCTGGGTGATGTCTACTACGGCCAGCGCGCCCGCGGCGGCAGTGCCGAAGAAACGGGGCGGCTGATTTTGCGGGTGAACGATTTGCCTGCAGGCGGCAAGCTGACGCTGTCAGCGGCAGAGTATCGGCTGGCAAAAGCCGCCCTCAACCAACTGCGCACCCAGCGCTTGGCAGAGGGTGGGTACACCGATGCCGTGGATGACGCGCTGATCCGACTGCTGCACGCCCACACGCCGCTGTTTATCTGGTGAATCCGACTATGACATGGGAAAAATTCTGGTCGATCATTGACCGAGTCCGCGCCCAAGCGGATATGCAGGATGAAGCGTCCGTGAAACAGTTCCTTTACACGGAACTCATCAAATTGCCGCAGGATGAACTGCTCGGTTTTGATTGCGCATGGCAAAGCTACCGCAATAAAGCCAACTTTCCCAAAATGGTTGCGGCGGCTTGCATCATTAATGACGGCAGTTCGGATGACAGATTTACCGATTTCCGTAACTGGCTGATTATGCAGGGGTACGATGCTTATCGGCAGGCGCTGATTGACCCCGATAACCTTGCGGCGCTCAACATTCCGTTCCGAGATACTGAGTGGATGGGATGCGGGAATGTGGCGTGGTATGCCTACGCGGGGCAGAAGCTGCGCGCCTATTTTGAGAAAGCAGGTATCGCCGCTGAACTGCACAGAAGGTATCCAACCCTGCAGAAATTGCCTGACGATTTGAATCGGGCAATCATGCAGGAGCAGCTTGCGCCCCACCGTGCGCAGGAAACCGAATGGGAACGGCAAATGCTGCGGACGGAAGTTAAGCATTACATTGAAGTCAGTGACTTGGCATACAGCTACAACAAATTCTATGCCCAAAACATGCCCGACAAAGTGGCATGGGAAACACTGCAAAGCGATTTGTTTGCAAATCTGCCGCAAATCAAGGCGGAACGTATGCCGCAGGACTTTTCCGCAGTTTTGCCGAAGTTGTGGAGAAAACGTCAGGCATGGGATGCCGAGCGTACAAAACGCCCGCCCTACCGCGGCGAAGAAAGGTAGCTCACCACGCCGGGAAGAAAGAATCCTTGGTGGGTATGGCTGCTGCCGCTGCCCATTGTATGGTGGGCGGCGTTGGCGGTGGCTTGCCGCTGGCAGCCGGGCATGAAAATAACGGTTCTGTTGGATGCACTGAACAGCGCACTGGCAGAGCCGTTTGCGTTGGCGTGGGTCAGCAACAGCCCGCGCTTTTTGCGGGTGTTCACGGTGATTTACGCGGTAGCGGTTATCGTGGCCGTGACGGATCAGAAGAATACCCGCCCCGGTGCGGAGCATGGCTCGGCGGCTTGGGGCGATGTGTTCCGGTTAAACAAGTTCTACATGGACAAGCGAGGACCGAACCTGCTGCTGACGCAACACTTTCACATCGGAATCGACGGCTACAAACACAAGCACAACACCAATATCCTCATTGTCGGCGGTTCCGGCGCAGGCAAGACCAGAACCTACGGCGTACCGAATGTACTGGAATGTGCCTGCTCTATGGTCATTACGGACCCAAAAGCCGAAATTTTGCGTAAAACTGGCAATTTGTTGAAGCAGAAGGGATATGAGGTTATCGTTTTTGACCTTATAAATCCCGCTGCATCGTTCTGTTACAACCCGTTTGTGTATGTGCATGATGACCGCGAAGTGCTGACCTTGATAGAAAATCTGATTCAAAACACCACGCCATCACATTCAAAAAGCAGCGACCCCTTCTGGGAGAAATCCGAAACCGCCCTGCTCCAAGCCCTTATGTTGTACCTGCTGCACGAGGCCCCGCCCGAAGAACAAAACTTCTCGATGGTCATGGAAATGATCGCCGCTGCTGAAGTCCACGAGGATGATGACAACTACCAATCCCCGCTGGACATCCTGTTCGAGCGCTTGGAGATGCGTGAACCCGACAGCATCGCTTGTAAGCAGTACCGCATTTTCAAACAAGCGGCAGGCAAAACGGCAAAATCGATTTTGGTAAGTGTAGGTGTGCGCCTTGCCGCGTTTAACCTGCCATCCATCGCCAAGCTGACCATGACGGACGAATTGCATTTGCAGGAATTGGGCGAGCGCAAAATCGCGCTGTTCTGCTGCATCCCGGACTCGGATAAGTCGCTGAATTATCTGGTCGGTATGATTTATACCCAGCTAATCCAGACGCTGTACCGTCAAGCGGACCGCGTACACAAAGGACGTCTGCCTGTGCCGGTGCATTGCCTTATGGACGAGTACGCGAACATTTCCTTGCCGAAAGACACCTTTTTGTCGGCGTTGGCCACCATGCGTTCCCGCGCCATTTTCTGTTCCATCATCGTGCAGAACATGGCACAGTTAAAGGCTATGTACAAGGATGATTGGGAATCACTGGTCGGTCTGTGCGACGAGTTTCTCTACCTAGGTGGCACCGAGAAAGAAACCCACAAGTATGTTTCGGAACTGCTGGGCAAGGAAACCATCTCCACGACCAGCTATAACCAAAGCAAAGGGCGCAGCGGCAGTTACAGCATCAACCACCAGCAATCCGGGCGCGACCTTATGACCCCGGACGAGGTGCGGCTGCTGGACAACAGTAAATGCATCCTGTTCATCCGAGGGGAGCGTCCGGTGGTGGACTACAAATACAATCTGCTCAAGCACCCGAACATCCGCTATACCGAGGACGGCGGCGCAGCCCCTTACGACTACAGCGCCGCCAACAACGCGCTGGACGATCTGCTCGGTGCACCCGAAAATTATGAACTGCTGGATATGGACGATTTTCTGCCCGTCGAAGCGGCAGAAATGAAGCCTACCATACAAAGAATCAGGAGGTCTACATGAAGCTGAATCATAACAAAAAATCCGTGAAAATTTCTCTCAATTTGTTTGCGCTGTACGCCGTCATGGTGTGCGGCATTGTTTTTGCTTTGCCCGCCTTTGCCGCCAGTGACCCGCTGGTGGTTGTGGAGAATCTTTCCACGTTCATCTTTTCGCTGATCCGCGCGGTGGGCCTTATCCTGCTGGGGTGGGGCATCGTGCAGGTCGGCCTGTCCTTGCAGAGCCATGACCCCAGCCAGCGCAGCCAAGGTTTCCTGACGCTGGCGGGCGGGCTGGTGATTACCTTTGCCAAAGAAATCCTCGACCTCATTACCGCGTGAGGATTGCTCCAAGAGGAAAGGCGGTGATGCCCTGTGGGTGAGTCATGGATCGTCAGCAACTTAAACGCCGCACTCTCCACATGGAACGACAAGCTGGCGGAGATTTGGTCGCTGCTGACCGAAAGCCCGCAGACCTTCAAGGGCGGGCAAGTCTGGGGCGTGATGACCGGCATCCACAGCGCGTTGCAGGCAATCGGCTATGGGCTGCTCGTGCTGTTTTTTGCCGTGGGTGTTATGAAAACCTGCGGCAGCTTTGCCGAGGTCAAAAAGCCGGAACACGCGCTCAAGCTGTTCATCCGCTTTGCGCTGGCCAAGGGCGCGGTAACGTATGGGCTGGAATTGATGCTGGCGGTGTTCTCCATCGTGCAGGGCATGGTGTCTACCATCATCACCCAATCGGGCAGCTCCGGGATGAGCAGCGTATCGCTGCCGCAGGAGTTGATCGATGCCATCAACAATGTGGGCTTTTGGGATAGCATCCCGCTGTGGGCTGTTACATTGATTGGCGGGCTGCTGATTACGGTTTTATCTTTTACCATGATTCTCACGGTCTACGGCAGAATGTTCAGCCTGTGGATGTACGCTGCCATTGCGCCGATACCGCTGTCTACCTTTGCGGGTGAGCCTACAAGCAGCGTGGGCAAAAACTTCATCCGCAGCTATGCAGGGGTCTGTTTGCAGGGCGTGGTGATTGCCTTGTCCTGCATTATTTTCTCCGCTATTTCGTCCAGCCCGCCCGCCGTGGATACCGGTGCATCTGTGGTGACGGCGGTATGGACTTACGTTGGGGAACTGGCGTTCAACCTGCTGGTGCTGGTGGGAGCAATTAAGGGCTGTGACCGCATTGTTAAGGAAATTATGGGATTGTAAAGCAAAAGCGACGCACCATTATGGTGCGCCGCAAATATTATGCCTGATGATAGAGAATCCATTCCAGCAAATCCGCTGCCTTTGCACGACCGCTTGCAATTTGCAAAATAATGTCAATCAGTTCTTCCTGCGTGTAGTCAAGTTCAATTCCGTTAATTGCCAGAAAAACCAGCATAACGTGGGCGCCGATGCGCTTGTTGCCATCCACGAATGGGTGATTGCAGACTAAGCCAAATCCAAGCTGTGCCGCCTTTGCCTGCACGGATGGATATAGATACTGCCCGCCGAATGTAGCAAAAGGAGCATTCAAAGCAGATTCCAATAAACCATCGTCACGGACACCGGCAGTACCGCCAAATGTCTCCAACAGAGCATTATGCAGCCTTAAAACCTGTTCCTTGCTCAGCGTTTTCATTTGGCAAAGTACCTCATAGGCTTGCTTGTTTTTTTGGTAATCAGGCGCTTGGAGATTTCGAGAATGTCCTCGTCTTTAGCCTGTTGCTCGTCCTCGACTTGGCTGAACTCCATTAGAACATAACGCGGGACATTATTCTTTAAGATGACCGCCGCGCCGTTCTCATCAACCATCCGTGCTACACGGGAAAAATTCTGGTTGGCCTCCGTGATGGATACAAGATTGTCTGTGTTAATAACCATAATTCAACGCCTCCTTTGAATATAGTATACACGAATTATAGGATGAATTCAACCTATTTATTAAAGAAGGAAGGAATGCACTATAGAAATCAAAATACCGAAAGAAGTCCGCGACTATCACGAAAACATCTTTTTCGGCTTGAACACCCGGCAATTCATCTGCTCGGTGCTGGCGGTCGGCGTGGCTGTCGGCATCTATTTTGCCTTGCAGCCGTATGTTGGCACCGAGGAAATTGGCTGGATGTGCATCTTGGGCGCTGCACCGTTTGCCGCCTGCGGGTTCTTCACCTACCACGGTATGACCGCCGAACAGGTGCTTTGGGCGTGGTTCAAGTCTGAAATTCTCTGCCCGAAACGCCTTGTGTTCAAATCCGACAGCTATTACTACAAAGTCATACAGCCCGCCATCCGCGCGGGCATAAAGCGAAAGAGAGGTTTGCCTATGAAGAAAAACACCCATGACAGCGAGGAAACCGCTTGATTAAAACCCTGTCGAAAGCGCAGAAGATGGAACGCGAGAAGTTTCGTATTCCGCGCAGTGTACAGGACGCCATCCCCATCCGCCGTATCTTTGCGGATGGAATTTTCCAAGTCGGCAACCAGTATTCCAAAACATGGTCGTTTACCGACATCAACTACGCCATCGCCAGTAAAGAGGACAAAACCAGTATGTTCCTCGACTACTCGGAACTGCTGAATGCTCTCGACTCCGGCGCATCGGCAAAAATCACAATTTACAACCGCCGCATCAATAAGGCCGAGTTCGAGCGCAGCGTCCTGCTGCCCGACAGGGATGATGGTCTGGACGAATACCGCCACGAGTTCAACCAGATGCTGACCGCACAGGTCACCGGCACCAGCAACAGCATTGTGCGGGAGCGTTATCTGACCGTAAGCGTGGTAAAGCGCAACGCGGACGAAGCCCGCAGCTACTTTGCCCGCGTCGGCACGGATCTGGTGACGCACCTTGCACAGCTTTCCTCGGTGGCAACCGAACTGACGCTGAATGAGCGCCTGCATATTTTCCGCGACTTTTTCAAGGCCGGGGAACAGGCTGCGGCGGAGTTCAATATCCACGAACACGCCAAGCGCGGGCAGCATTTCAAGGATTGGTTCTGCCCCGACAGCATGGAGTTCGCCGCCGACCATTTCAAGCTGGATGCGCGGTATGGCAGGGTGCTGTACTTGCAGGACTATGCCAGCTACATCAAGGACAGCTTTGTGTCGGAACTCTGCGACCTTGACCGCGACTTGATGCTGTCTATTGACATCCTGCCGGTGCCTACGGACGAAGCCGCTCGTCAGCTGCAAAGCACGCTGTTAGGGATCGAGACGAACGTCACCAACTGGCAGCGCCGCCAGAACGCCAACAACAATTTTACCGCGACAGTTCCTTACGATATGGAACTCCAGCGCAAGGAAACCAAGGAGATGCTGGACGATCTGACGACCCGTGACCAGCGGATGATGTTCGGGCTGGTGACGCTGGTGCATCTGGCAGACAGCAAAGAGCATCTCGACAGCGACACCGAAACGCTCTACTCCACGGCGCGTAAGCACTTGTGTCAGCTTTCCACGCTGCGCTGGCAGCAGAAGGACGGTCTGGACACGGTGCTGCCATATGGACTGCGGAAAATCCAAGCCCTGCGAACCCTTACCACCGAAAGCACCGCCGTGCTGATTCCGTTCCGCGCACAGGAAATTATGCAGCCGAACGGTCTGTACTATGGGCAGAACGCCGTCAGCAAGAATATGATCGTGGCGGATCGCCGCTTGCTGCTGAATGGCAACAGCTTCCGTTTGGGCGTGTCCGGCTCCGGCAAGAGCATGAGCGCCAAGGAAGAAATCGTGCAGATCGCGCTTTCCACCGAGGATGACATTCTCATTCTCGACCCGGAGTCGGAGTTCGGCTATCTGACCGAAGCCCTCGGCGGCGAGGTGATCCGCATTTCGGCTACGTCCGATACCCACATCAACGCGCTGGACATGGACCGTGCCTACGGTGACGAGCGCAATCCTATCGTCAGCAAGTCGGAGTTTGTGCTGTCGCTGTTCGAACAGCTGATTGGTGACGGCATGGTGACCGCGAAAGAAAAGTCCATCCTTGGTCGCTGCACCGAGCAGGTGTATCTGCCCTACATCCGCAACGGCTACCAAGGCACGCCGCCCACGCTGCAGGACTTTTTACCGTCTGCTGCAAATGCAGCCGGAGCCGGAGGCACAGGGGCTGGCGCTTTCGTCCGAGTTGTTCATTACCGGCACGCTGAACACCTTTGCCCGGCATACCAATGTGGACACGCAGGCGCGGATCATTGCCTACGACATCCGCGAACTGGGCGAGCAGCTTATGCCGCTGGGGATGCTGGTGACGCTGGATGCGATTTACAACCGCGTGATTCAGAACTGGAAAAAGGGGCGCAGAACGTGGATTTTCTGCGATGAGTTTTACATTTTGTTCCGCTACGAGTACAGCGCGAATTTTTTCTACAAGCTGTGGAAACGCATCCGCAAGTACAACGGACTTGTGACCGGGTTGACGCAGAATGTGGACGAGTTGCTGCGCTCCGACACCGCCCGCCTGATGCTGGCAAACTCGGAGTTTCTGGTAATGCTGAACCAGAGCGCCACCGACCGCGTTGAACTGGCGAAACTGCTGAACATTTCGGACAACCAGCTTGGCTATGTCACCAACGTTCCTGCAGGCTGCGGGCTGATTCGCTGCGCGGGCAACATTGTTCCATTCACCAATTCCTTCCCGAAGGATACAAAGCTCTATAAACTGATGTCGACCAACCCGTCCGAGAAAAAGGAGTAAAGCCATGACATATAAAAATAAAGGACCGCCGAAGCGGTCCGAAGGGGTGCTGCAAACTGGAATACAACGCTATGATATTTTCTTTTTCATCTCTCTCGGTGGCCGAACATAGCGTAGCATTTCTTTTACGCAAGCACCGAATTGCAAGAAATTGGATTTTGCTTTTTTTAGTGTTGTTCCATGATTGGAGTCGCTTGGCTCGTTATCAGAAGTGATGAACGGGTCATTCTCCCAAAAGCAAACGGGACAAATATACCCACAATCTTCATCTGCCGGGACATTGTAGGTAAGAAATCCACAACAAGGACATGGATATTTTTTCATTACGGAGTTTGTTCGCCCCTTTCATTTTGCAAATTTATAGACCTATTTTAATGCTGCCAAATATTGTTTTCCAAATCCCGCAGCCGTCCCTTATAGTCATCTATCAGAGCCTGAACATTTTCCCCCTGCGGGAAGGTCACCAGATAGCCGTCCCCGGTCTCATGAAAACCGATGATCCCCGCAAGCCCTGCCATCTCGGCTACCTTGAGCAGCGTGTGGTAATCGTATTCCGCCGCACTGAGATACAAATTCATCATAACACCCCGCAGTCCTTGAACATATCTGTATTATACATCGTCTGTTTTTCCTTTGCAAACCGATTCCGAGAAAGGACACCCTATGTTAAAATTTCACCGCATCCTGCTTTTACCACTTGCCGCTGTTTTTCTTGCAAGTACCGCAGGTATTGCCCGCTATGCCGCCGACTCCTGTACGCAAAGCCGAATGTATCGGCAGCTTGCCGCGCTGACAGAGAATTTCCCCGGTGACGCCGTGTCAACGGGGAATAATTTTTTGCCGCAGTATCGGGCGCTGTACACGCAAAACAGCGACCTTGCCGGGTGGATACAGATTGACGGAACCAGCATCAACTACCCGGTCATGCAGTCAAAAGCATGACCCAGACTTTTACTTAAAGCACAACTTTGAAAAGGCCGACTCCCCGCACGGCTGCCCGTATGTGCAGGCAAACTGCGACTTGCAAACGCCATCCGACAACATCCTTGTGTACGGACACAACATGAAGGACGGCACCATGTTCTCTGATTTACTGCAATACAAGCGCAAATCCTTTTGGGAGCAGCACAGAATTATCAATTTGACACGCTGACGGCACAAGCAGAATATACCATAATGGCGGTATTTCGGGGCGAAGCGGAGGATCTGTTTGCCTACTATCAATTTTCCGATGCCGAAACACCGCAGGAGTTTGCCGCCTATGTGGACGCCTGTAAGGGCACCGCATTGTACGAAACCGGCGTGACGGCTGCTTATGGGGACAAGCTGATTACGCTGTCCACCTGCGATGATTCCGGCAAAAACAGCAGGGTGGTCGTTGTGGCAAAGCGTATAACCGAACCGAGGTGAGAGTATGAGAACGCCAAAAGAGAATAAACAAAAGCTCCGCGACCGCACCCCCAAAAGTACGGCGGGGACGATACCGAAAGCCGCCCTAAAAGCGGCGTGGATAAAAACGAAAGAACAAACCCGCACCGTCGCACGGGAAAATGACACCGACCCCCGACAACAGGAACCGACAGACCTTGCAGGTTCGGTTGCGGAACAGGCGGCTGCGTTTGTGTGGCGTCAGGGGCAGGAAATTGGCAGAAACCCAAGCCCGACAGCAGCGCCAAAGGGAAGCTGCTGCCCGCGTCCACGCCGCCGGCGAGCGCAGTGTCAGCCCGAAACAAGCCGAGTACGGCACGCTGCCCGATGCGGCGCAACGCCCGTGCCGTGGGGCAGATTTGCCCCGCCAGCGGGCAAAAGAAAAAGCCGTCACCGCCAAAACCGCGCCGCGCGACATTCGCGGCGTGACCCAAGGCCAGTGCCAACTGCACACCGCTGTAAATGAAACTATGCGGAGCATAACAACCCAAGCACAAATGCAGACTCGCACCCAGCAAGTGCAGCTTGCTATCCGGAACGCCGCCAGCAATACCCGCAAGACGGTTGCAGCGGTACACTCGGCTATCCGCCATTTTCTCGCCAGTCTGCACAGCCTTGTCGCAGCCATTGCCACAGGTATCAGCGTGGCACTCAGCATCATTATCGTCATCAGCCTTGTAGCGTTTGTGTCCGGCTCGGCTTACGGCATCTTTTTTGCCGCCGATGCCCCCAACGCAGCGTCCGTAACCGTGCGCGAAGCCGTAGAAACCCTGACGGCAGAATACCGCGACAGACTGGAAGAAATCTCCGACACCGTACAGCACGACCGCCAAGACATTATCGCCAACGATGATGTATACTACATCCGCTGGCAGGATGTCCTGGCGGTCTTTTCTTTTCGTATGTGGCAGGCAGCGAACAAGGCGCACCTGTTGCAGCGCTGACGGAAGAACAGGTGGACAAGCTGCGGGAAATTATGTGGGCAATGAACGCAGTGGACTACGCTACCCGTGCGGAAACCGCCGTTATAGAAACGACGGACAAGAACGGAAAATCGACCACAACAGAGATAACCGAAACCGTCCTCGTAATCGAACTGACCCACAAAACACCCGACGAGATGGCGGCAGATTACCACTTTACCATCCGACAGAATACCTATCTGCAACTGTTGCAAGACCCGCAGTACGAGGAACTATGGGCGGAACTGCTCGGCGGCTTTGAGCAGGGCGGGGGAGAGGTCATGTCTCCTGACAGCACCCGCACCCCGACAGGCACCCTGCAATGGCCGCTGCCCGTTGCGGGTACGATTACCTCGCAGTTCGGTCACCGCGTAGACCCCATCACCGGTGAGGTCAGTTCCCACACCGGTACCGACATTGCCTGTGCCGAGGGAACACCGATCCTTGCTGCCGCAGATGGCGTGGTCACTGTTGCCAACGGTCTTGATAGCTGGGGCGGCAGTTACGGCTACTACATCCAAATCGACCACGGCGGCGGACTGGAAACACTATATGCACACTGCTCCAGCATTTGTGTCACCACCGACCAACAAGTGCAGGCCGGGCAGGTCATCGGTTATGTCGGCCACACTGGGCGAGCCACAGGCAGCCATTTGCACTTAGAGGTACATGTAAACGGAAGCAGGACAGACGCAATGAGGTATTTCGGAATGTAAATTGTAAAGAAAAAACATGTGAATTTTTGAACGAGTGTCCATGCTGCGGTTGAATCACCGGATTGGTATGCAACAATGCCTTGATAAATTTCCGGGGCCATTTTCTTCTATCACCCCGAAGGGTAAGGAGAAAACAGCGGACGGTTTGTAAACGTAAGAAAAAAGAAATTAAATTATAGCAGTAAGACTTTGAAAATCGCCATTTGAAAAGCATCCACACAACGCCGCTATAATGCCAAGTAGAATGATTCGGCGATGCTGCTACTGCTTTGCTTATTGCTGCTCGGAAAAATAGAGTCCCAGGTTTTCCTCGATGCGCTGGACGGCGGTGTCCAGGTCGATCTCGTTGCCGTAGTAGTCAAACGCAGCCTCATGCGTTACATCATAAATCGTGGCAGAGCTGACGGACGGCGCGCCCAGCTCTTCGATCAGGGAATCCCAATCGCAGGTCAGCGGGTCGGCGGCGTAGGTCTGCTCCCCGTCCGCGATGGTCTGCGCCAGATAGGCGTTTTCCACATCCCGCTGTACCGAGAAGCCCTTGTAGAGGGAATTCAACTGCACAACGGGGTCTGTCAGCATGATTTGGACAAAAAGCTTTTTGCCAGTGTGGGGTTGGCGGCGTTAGCCGGGATGGAAACGATCTCTTTGGCCTCAAAGCCGCTGCCGGGCAGCGGCCGGATGGCAACGGCGGGGTAGCTCCAAAACAGCTTCAGCGCGTCGGAACGGCTGCTTACAACGCCGGTACCGCAGGGGTAACTCCCCTCGGCCACCTTGATCAGGCTCATGGCAAACTCCGACTGGGCCACGCTCTGTCCGTTGCCGCTGGCCATCACATACTCGTTGGTTTGGGCGGTGATCTGCTGGCCATCGATCATCTCTCTGGTGGATTGCAGGAATGCGCGCAGCGCGTCCTCGTCAATGCGCTTCTCCTCCGGGAAGAGCCCGGCGCTGGAGGCAATATAGAAGGAATCAAAAATATCCTCGTAGGAGGTGTTAAAAATCAGGCTTTGCTCCTGATAGAGCGCGGCCAGCGACGCCAGCGAGGCGTAGTCATCCACGTTGATCTCGCTGCTGCCGCTTACAAAAACCGGCACGCGGAACACCGACGGATAGGCGTAGGGCCTGCCGTCCAGCGAGTAGGCGGTCAGGATGTTTTCATAGTATCCGTCCATCGAAACAACACCATCCAGCGACGCCAGCACACCTTTCTCCATCAGCGAACGGATGGGCAGGCCGTCCAGAAAAAGCACGTCGGGCGCTTCACCGGCCAGCAGACGGGTGTTTAGATTCTTGATGATATCCTCGTCGGAAAGGGCCTGGCTGGTGGCATCGCGGCCAAATTCCAACTGAACGTCACAATCCGGGTACTGGTTGGCAAAGACCGCGGCGGCGCTGCGGATGACATCGCTGTCCTCCAGCGCCCAAATATACAGGCTTTGCGCTGCCTGTGGGGCAGGGTGGCGTCCAACCGGATCAGGACAGTCAGCGGCGCGCCGTTCTGCAGGCAGGACACCAGGAAGGCGGCATCCCCCAGCGGGAGAATCTCATAGTCGGTGGTCTGCGGTGCGGCGTAGACAAAGCCTTTTTCCTGCACCATGGCCTGCTTGACCGAGGAACCAAAGCCCGCCTGAAAAACTCCGTCCATGGTGAGGAAAACGATCTGCTGGTTCTCGCCGTCCACCGCATAGGCGGCCACCTCCTGTGCCTCAGGAACAATCGCAAAGGAATCGGCCTTTTCACCGGAAGGAAGCGCATAGACATCCATCGTTCCGGCATTCCGGTTGGGCAGATACAGCCGGTTGCCCGATACCGCAAAGGTATAATCCACAACGCTGGGACGGATCGTGGCGGAAATATCCCCGCTCTGCCCGTCCACAATCTGCAGAACACAGCTTCCTGCGCCGTCCGCCAGGCAGACGACCGCATACCCCGGGGCGGCGGCAAAGTCGGTGATGTAGGGCGCGGTGCCGCCGGCAGGCGGCGTATCCGTCAACACTGTGCGGACGCTTCCCTGCGAATCGACGCGGTAGAGCGTCAACGCGCCGCCGGTCTCGGCGGCGGCCACCCACCATCGGCCGCTGCCGCCGTAACAGGCGGTCAGCGTTTCCACCTGCGTTTTGTCCAGCCCGTCCAGAAAGGCTTGTACGGTGGAGGGATCGATGGTTTCCCAGCCATCCCCCGTCCAGGAAAACGCCGCTGCGGTGTTTTGGGCGTCATTATACAGCGATAACGTGGGAACGCCGTCCAGCATCTGTAGCTTGGCGGGAGCGAAGCCGCTGTCCACCGCGGGGGTGACCTCCGTCTGGGTGTATTTTCCCGTGGCGTACTTCGTTTGGGAGGCCGTTCCCGGCTCCTCGGTTGAAGGAGCGGCGGAACACCCTGCCAGCGCCAGCAGCAAAGCCATGAGGGCGGCCAGCGGCGCAAGCCGTGATCGAATTCGGTTCATACAAATTCCTCCTGACGGGGCGGCGGCGCAGGCGGCCGCTGCCCTGGCAATTTTGGTAATACCACTGTACCACACAAAACCTGAAAAAATCCTGAATGCGCCTGCGGCTCTTTCCGGCCTTGGTTGCGCTCCGGGAGAATTTGTGCTATAAATTAAATAATCTGCCGCTTTTGATACGGCCTGCGAGATATGCCCCGGGAGGTAGAATACATGAACTTGCTAGTGATCGAAGATGACCGGAAACTGAACCGGATGCTGTGCGAAATCCTTGAAAAAGAGGGCTACACGGTGAAAGCCTGCACCGACGGGGAGGAAGGCGCTTACTATCTGCAGCAGAACGCCTACGACCTGGCGCTGGTGGACTGGATGCTCCCCGGCGAAAGCGGGCCGGACATCCTGCGGGAAAGCCGCCGCAAGGGGATCATGACGCCGGTGGTGATGCTGACGGCGCTGACCGCCGTGGAAAACAAGGTGACCTGCCTGGATGCCGGCGCCGACGACTATCTGGGTAAACCCTTTGACAGCCGGGAGCTGTTGGCCCGTGTCCGGGCCAACCTGCGGCGGCAGGCCCCCATCGAGGAGCTGGTGGTGCTGCGGTACGGGGATCTGGTGTACGACACCAAGGCGCTGCTGCTGGCCTGTGGCCGGGAGGAGATCGCGGTCTCCAAAAAGCTGGGCCTTATGATTGAACTGTTTATGAAAAGCAAGGGTCAGGCGCTGGCACGAGCCACCCTGTTTGCCCGCGTATGGGGCGCGGACGCCGACGTGGAGGAGGCCATTCTGGACAATTACATCGGCTTTTTCCGCCGGCGGCTGGCCCAGATCCACTCCAAGATGAGCCTGCGGACCGTTCGAGGTGTTGGGTATGCCCTTGTGGAAGAAAAAGAAGGCCGCTGAACCGGCCGCGCCGTTGGACGTTCTGCGGTGGAAGATCGTAGCGGTGAACATCCTGTTTGCCGCCATGGTGGTGGCTACCCTCTGTTTCGTGGCCGCCCGGCAGGGAAAGAACGCCCTGGAGGAGAAGCATAGGCTGGCCTTCGCCTCCCTCTGTTCCGCCCTGGAACAGCCGATCCTGGAGACACAGACCATCGACCATAAGGCGATCTACAGCAGCGCGGTGGAAAAACGCCTGGTGTCCGCCTTATTCGAGAAGGGAGCCCCCATCGAGAATCCCTACCTGCAGGGCGATGATGCCGCACCGCTGCTCACTCTCAGCGAACCAATGCTGGAAGAGGCGCGGCAAAGCGTGGATGGGCAGAACGGCCTGTGGGCCAAAACGGTTGTCCGGCAGGCATACACCCTGCGGGACGGGAGTGCCCTCTGGTTTGCGGAATACTGTGCAATCCCCACGGCCAGTGGGAATTGGATCGAGATGTACCTGTTTCAGGATGCCGCGACCTTCCGGCAGGAATGGGGCAGGATGCAACTGTTGTACGTAGCGGTGGCGGCGGGCGGCGTGCTGGCTTTGGGGGCGCTGGCCTTTGCGCTGACCGGCTGGGCCATGCAGCCCGCCCGGCGGGCCGAGCGGATGGAGCGGGAGTTTTTGGCGGCGGCCAGCCACGAGTTGAAAAGCCCGCTGGCAGTGATCATCACCAGCGCCGAACTGCTGCCTTCCGGCGGCGAGGAGGCAAAATACCGCGCCAACATTCTGTCAGAAGCGCACCGGATGGCGCAGCTGGTGCAGGAGCTTCTATCCCTTTCCCGTCTGGAGACCGCTGCCCGTCAGATCATGCCGGCAAAGCTGGACACCGAGGCCTTTCTCTGGGAAGTTTACGAGACATGGCAGCCGGTGGCGGCAAAGGCCGGTGACCGGCTGACCCTCCGCCTGCCGGACGGCGCGCTGCCGCCCATTCGGGCAGACGAGGACGCGCTGAAGCAGGTGATGGCCATTCTGTTGTCCAACGCCGTTCAGCACACCCCCAGCGGTACGCAGATCGAACTTTCCGCCGTGGCGGCGGGGCGAACGGTCTGCCTGTCGGTGGCCGATACGGGGCCGGGCATTGCGGATAAGGAACGGGCTTTCCAAAAGTTTTATCGCGCAGACCCGCAAACCGGCGATGCCAGCCTGGGTCTGGGCCTGAGCATCGCGCAGAAGCTTGTGGCGCTGCATCACGGCAGCATCACGATCCGGGATACGCCGGGCGGCGGCGCTACGCTGCAGGTCACGATCCCACAGGCGTGATATTGGCAGAATCCACAACCGTTTGTCGCATCATTGTAAAAAGTGCTGTGAGAGCCTTTTGGTTTTCTCACAGCACTTTTTGTGTACATACCGAACAAGAAATCACTCGTCGGCATCGTCGATTTTCGATGAAAGAAACGCGCGTTTTCGCTCGAATGAGCACTTTGATATGAAATCCGTGCTATAACAAGGGCAATTTACGGAATAGGATGTGAATCGCCAATATGCAGATAGTAGAATTAGAAATGGTTCCTCTTTCTCTTCGACCGGTATTGCAGCGACTTTATGATATGAAAACTACGCAGTCTGCTCTGCGTGAAGGAGTACTGTTTTCCACCAAGAGAAACAACTACTACTATGATACAGGCACCGGAAGGAAGGTAATTGTGTTGGACGATGATACCAGCTACATTTTCCGCGTATTGTTTGACCCCACGTTGAGCGCCGAAACATTTTTGATATCACTGACAAAAAGTCGATCCTAATGCAGTGAAAAACCTCCTACAGACAATTGACGCAGAGCGCTTGTTCCAGCGACCGCCGCTTTTGAGCATGGGAAAAGAAATTGCGGCGGGTGTAACCGATACGGAGCAGAAAGTTGAACAAATCATTCTTGAAGTGACGGAGCAATGTAATTTCCGCTGCGAATACTGCGTCTACTCAGAGGATTTCTCAGGGAACCGTGATTTTGGGAATCGGCGGATGCCGACAGAAATTGCCTTTAAGGCAATTGATTGGGCGTTGGAAAACAGCGGCGCTAAACTGGCAATTACTTTCTACGGCGGCGAGCCGTTGCTCAACTTTAAGCTGATGAAAGCTGTGATTGAGAGGTCTCAGGCCAAGAGAGGAACAAAGAGATTGTTTATAGCTTTACTTCCAATATGTCGCTCATGACACGCGAAATCGCCACCTATCTGGCTCAAGTTCCGAACTTATATATTATGGCCAGTATCGACGGCCCACGCACTGTCCACGACGCATATCGTGTGTACGCAAATGATGCCCCCACGTTTGAAGACAGCATTGGCGGTCTTCGAATTTTGGCGGATGCCTACGCAGGTTCCCACATGCCGGTTAATATAAACGCTGTGTTGACACCTCCATTTGGATTTGAAAAGTTGGAGCAGGTAAATGCATACTTCGAATCGCTGGACTGGCTTCCGGCAACCTGCCATGTAAATATTACTTATCCATCGTATGGAACTTGTCCTGGCTTGGATGAGTATTACGACAAAATCACCGGCAATCCCAAGTATGCTCTTCATGGTATGTGCAACCCCCTTATGATATGGCAACAGCGCAAGGCAGAAACCGACGGGCTTGACGCCTACAAAGCCAGAAACATATATTACCATTCGATCTTTGACGACTTGGTTAAAATCAACAATCGCATTATCGTTGATGAACCTACACTGCGCCGGGGATTAAATGGATGCTGCGTGCCAGGAAAGAAAAGACTGTATGTCACGGCAACCGGAGAATATAAAGCCTGCGAACGGATCGGCTCCAGCCCTTCGATTGGTAATGTGGACGAAGGTGTTGATCGAGAACTGATCGTGAAAAAGTATGTTGAGGAATTTGCGGCGCAGTCAAAAGACATCTGCGATAAGTGTTGGGCTTACAATCTGTGCAGGGTATGCTATGCAGGCGTTTGCAATGAAAACGGGTTGGATATGGGGCTGAAAAAACGAGGCATGCCGCGCTTCAAGGTCAGTTGCACTAAATAATCTGGCTCTCTACCATGAACTGATGGAAGAAAAATCCAGAAGCGCTCAACTGCTTAAAAGATGCAGTGATTGAGTAACTGCGGTACAATAGGCATTTTGCCTGTTTGTATAGATTCTAAGAGAGAGGAGGAGCTATTATGAGCGTCGTAGATCCCATCTTTGGTCGTACTGCAGTTAATGCGGCGAGCAGCTGCGGCTGCACTTGCACGCAAACTACCCCGACTGCGCCCAGCTTCAATAGCGTTTGGACTGGCCAGCGCGATTCTGGCGGTGGTTGCGCTTGCACCTGCAACACCACGATCGAGTACAACCCGTCCATCAACTACGATGGCGCCCCACAACGCGGTTTCGTAATTCATCATTACATCGCGTCCAATCAACGGAAGGAGGGAAAGCTATCCGGCTTTCCTCCTTCTGGTGTCAGAAAAAATGATCGAGGAATGTATCCATGGAAAAAAAGTACGTTATCTATTAAAGAGACGCTTTCCATCACATTTAGAACTCTAAAAATACTTTTTCATGCAGCTCCAGGGGGATTGCTTTTTAGGGATCCTAGCACAATAGCGGGCGTATGCCCTTTTCTAACCCTGATACTGTCCAGAGCTTTTCTGGATAGCCTGGCAAGAGCGTGTGGCCAGCAGGCGTTTGAAATGGAAATCATCTGGCTTTTGTTTTTCCTTTTCTTAACAAACATGATGCTGTCTGTTGTGAATAACCTCAGTATCTTACTAAAAAGTGATGTGAGTGGTCGGATATCTTTATTGGTGAACGCACAGGTGTTAGAAAAAATGTGTTCACTTGCCGATGAGTCAGTATGATAATGAAACAACTTATAATCGAATCCGCTTCACTTCAGAACAAACGTCGATCCGTTGTACAAACTTAATCAACACCGTTTTCTCGATCGTGCAATGCTTAATTTCTTTTTTGCGAGCGTGGTATGCGTACTTGTTTCATTTAATGGCATTATTGTAATTGCCAGTGTGGTGGCCAGCATTCCTCTTTTTTCGTCAATAAGTATGTGAGCAGTTTTTGGTATAAGATATCGGTCGGACGGGTAGAAAAACAACGCTATTCCGATGTTCTCCGCGATCTCATGCTGCGCAATGACAATATAAAAGAATTAAAACTTTTTGGCTCTCTATCGTATTTGAAAAGCCGCATTTTGAATCAGCAAACAGATTTTTTCGTGAAGATCAGATGAACCGCAAAAAATTTTGCAAAATTGATACGGCCCAAAAAGCCGCCAATGATTTCGTGATTTTGCTGCTTAAGCTTTGATCATTATTTTGGGGATTAAGCAACGGCTACGCTTGGTACGATCAACTTGTACACAAGCTCCTTGATCAAATACAAAAGCGCCATTTTCTCGTTTTGCACCCAATTGAATACTTTCTATGAGCAGGCACTTTATTTGGAATCACTGTTTGATTTATTTGATATGCAGACGGAAGACGAAAACTGCGGAACGCCATTGACGGAACCAATTCGCACGATAGAATTTCGGCATCGTTTACTTTTCCTACCCTGCTACCAATGTATATGCCTTGAAGAATGTAAGCTTCGTCCTGGATGACCGGCAACACTTATGCCCTTATCGGCCTAAACGGCAGTGGAAAGACAACCCTGCTAAAACTGTTAATGAAGTTATATAAGCCAACACTAGGAACCATATTGATCAACGGACAAGATATCGAAGAGATTGATACAGCCGGTTTGCGAAAAAGGATATCAGCAATATTTCAAGATTTTATTAAGTATCCGTTTACTGCGGAAGAAAATATAACGATCAGTGATTTGGAAAATGCCAACGATCTTCACCGTCTTTCAAAAGTGATTGATGATGCCGGGGCAGCAGAAGTGATCGATGGGTTACCACACCGCTTACAAACCCAACTCCAAAAGGGGTGGAATGGGGGAACAGAACTCTCACAAGGACAATGGCAAAAAATTGCAATTGCCCGGTGCCTTTTTAAGCAAAGTGATGTGTACCTGTTTGATGAACCTTTTTCGGCGTTAGATGCTATTTCAGAGCAGCACATTATTAAGCGGCTTAACTTGAAAACAAAAATGTCTATTACCATTTTTATAACACATCGATACTCCAGCCTTCGATTGGCGGATTTCATTCTGGTATTAAAAGATTGGCGAATTAGTCGAATCCGGTTCCCATCAGGAACTGCAGAAAGCTGGGAAGTATTATTCAGAATTAATCAAAGCGCAGATCGAACCAATCGACCATTTGGCGCAATTGGATGAAACCTAAAAAGCTGTTTTGGCAGAAAGGTATTCAGGTTTTTTCAGGTTCCCCTGTGCTACAGTGTAGGCAAGGAGGTGAAGGCGATGAAACGGCCAAAGGTCACTGGCCTGCGCCGGAGGGAGAGCTGGCAGGCACTGCCTTTTTCTGCTGCCCAGCCTGTTGGGGCTGTGCCTGTTCTATCTGTTCCCACTGGCCGAAACGGTTCGGGCCAGCTTTTTATGGACCCGCTGCGCAGCCGGGCCGTCGGGTGGGGAACTACCGGGCGCTCTTTCAAAATACTGCGTTCCGTCTGGCTGTCCGCAACACCTGCCGCTTTCTCTGCATCTGCATCCCGGCGCTGCTGGCCGTCAGCCTGCTCTGTGCGGTGCTGCTTGGCGCGGCAAAACGGCGGGCGGTCTTTTTCAAAAGCGTCCTCCTGCTCCCCTATGCGATCCCTGTTGCCAGCATCGTTGTGTTATGGAGGGCGCTTTTCTCCGGCAAGGGGCTGGTCAACGGCTTGCTGGTGGGGCTGGGGTGCCGGCCCGTGGACTTTATGGGCAGCAGCGCGGGCCTTTGGGTGCTGATTTTCACCTACCTTTGGCGAAACAACGGGTACGATATGCTGCTGTGGCTGGCGGGTCTGGAGACCATCCCCCGGCCCTTGTATGAAGCGGCAGCGGTGGATGGAGCCACCCCTTTTCAGACCTTTGTCTTTATCACGCTGCCCAATCTGCTGCCAACGGTGGTGCTGACCACCATACTGAGCCTGGTCAACTCCTTTAAGGTCTTTCGGGAGGCCTACTTGGTGGCAGGCAACTACCCGCAGGAAAGCATATATCTGCTGCAGCACCTCTTCAACAACTGGTTCCTGTCGCTGGACATCGGCAAGCTGTCTGCCGCCGCCGTGCTGCTGGCGCTGGGGCTTGGCTGCGTCGTGTATCTACTGTATCACTTTTGGGGTGGTGGGCAGGAATGAGAAAAAAGGAGCCTCTTGTGCCGGTGCTGATCCTTGGCCTGCTGGCCTTCACCGTCCTTTTTGCCGCTGTGGTTTACCGTCGACGGTGCGCTGATGGCGTTGGACGAATTGACAGCCGCCCTGGGGCCGGCCCTGTTGGACACAGCAGACGGCGGGTATGCGGTGTGGACGATCCTGCCTTCCTGGCCGACGCTCCAACCGCTGGCGGAGCTGCTGCTGGACACCCCGCAGTTTTTTCGGCCTTCTGGAACACCTGCCTGCTGGCCTTTGCACAGATCGCCGGTCAGCTGGTGGTCGCCGCCCCCGCATCGTGGGCGTTTGCCAAGCTGCGCTTTGCGGGCAGGCGTTTCCTGCTGCTCGGGTACATTGCGCTGATGGTGCTGCCCTTTCAGGTACTGATGGTACCCAACTACCTGATCGCCACACACACGCCTTGGAATCTACGATACGCCGCTGTCCGTCATCCTGCCAGGGGTGTTTTCGGCGTTCCCGGTTTTTATCATGACCCGCAGCTTTCAGGATGTTCCCAATGAACTCCTCGAGGCGGCCAAGACTGGACGGCGCAACGGCCTGGCAGATCTTTTGGAAGATCGGCGTTCCGCTGGGATATGCCGGAATCTTTGCCGCCTTGGTGCTGAATTTTATCGAAGGGTGGAACGCGGTGGAGCAGCCGCTGCTCTTTCTGAAATCCCAATCCAACTGGCCGCTTTCCATGTATATGAACGATATTGTGACAGACAACCTGGGGATCGCCATGGTGGCCAGCCTGCTCTCGCTGATTCCGGCGATGCTGGTGTTCCTGTATGGGCAAACCTATCTGGAACTGGGCATCCAGGCCGGAGGCATCAAGGCATAAGGAAGGAGACATTTTCTGTGAAAATCGTCAGGGATTCTGCCGTTCGTCAGGAACCGGCGCAGCCGCAGGCCGTATCGCCGGAGGAAAACAGGTTTTCGATTCGCCCCCGGCAGATCGCGCTTTTCTTTTTGTGGATGCTGGCTTTTACGCTGCTTGCCCGCGGAACATCCGGCGCGCTGCTGCCAGAGGTGCAGCTCTCCACGCCGACGCCCAATACCATCACCCAGAGCCTAACGGCGACAGGAACCATTCAGTGGGCGGCGGGCAGCCTGTTCTATCTGCCCGAAGGGCTGCTGGTGGAGGCGGTTTTTGTCTCGGAGGGGAGGCTGTACAGGAAGGAGACAAAATAGCGGCCCTCCGCCGGGAGGATGTGGAACAGAAGCTGCGGAGCCTTCAGGCAGAACTTGCGCAGAAACAGACGGAATATGCCCGGCTTACCAAACCGGTGGCGGCGGACAGCTATGATCTGGAAAAAGCCCAGCAGGCCCTGCAGGCCGCCTACCAGGCAGCGGAGAACAGCGCGGCAGCCTGGGCGGAGAAAGAAGCGAACGCCGGCAGCGAGCGGGATGCCCCTGCAGCGCGAACTGAACGAACGGCAGGAAAAAGGCCGCCCAATATGCCCGCGAGATCGCAGAGAAGCAGGCACAGCGGGAGTTGCTGCAGCAGGAAGAATCGCCGGACGAGGAAATCATCAGCCGGATCGAAGCGGAGCTGACGCAGCTTACGGCAGAGGAAACGCAAAACCGGGAGGCACTGGCCGAAGCGGAAGCCCGGCTCAACGAGGCGGACGCAGCGCTGGAAAGCGTCCAAAGCCAACGGGAAGAAGCGGCTCGCACGGCTGCGCAGGCCGCCGAACAGGCGGAGCAGGCCCGAAACGACGCCCGGCACGCCTACGAGAAAAGCGTGGAAGCCGCCAGTGAAACACAGCCGCCGCCAATGCGGCCAGTGCCACGGTTCTGGCGGAACAGATCCGGGAAATGGAAAGTAGCGTGGAGACGCTGAAAAAATTGGACGAGCAGGAGGGCGGCTTCTGTGCGCCGCAGACGGGTACCGTGGAATCTCTGCAGCTTATGCAGGGGCAGACCAGCGGCCAGGTGGGCGGGAGCATTTCCGACCCCGAAAGAGGGTATCAGATCCGATTTGCGCTGGAGGCCGAGGACGCGGTGCAGGATACCGCCGGCGTTACGGTGACGGTCATGCAGGGAGCAAAGTCCGAAAGCGTGAAAATCAATTCGTCCGTTTCTCAGCAGGATGGAGGCGTGGTGCTTTCCGCTGCGCTGACCGGGTCGGATTGGCAGGTGGGAAAAGCGGAACTCACAATCCGGCTTTCCGAGACGGAATATGACTGCTGCCTGCCGGTCAGCGCCCTTCACAGTGATAACGGCGGGGATTTCGTCTATTCGGTGGAGGAGCGCAACACTATTTTGGGGCTGCAAAACATCGTGCGCAAGGTTTATGTGGAGGTCGTGGAGCGCAACAACGAGCTGGCGGCCCTGCGGAATTATACGACCGGTGCGCCGGTGGTGGCCGCCGCAACGAAGAGCTTGCAGGAGGGCGCACGTGTGCGTACAGCGGGATGAAGATTCGAAAGGCGGTGCTGCTTTTGGCATGCGCGGTTTCCTGGGGGATCGCTGTTTGGTTTGCGGGGAGGCTGTGGGCAGCCTATCCGCTGGTTTCGGTGCGCTCCGACGTGCCGGTCACGGGCGGCAGCTGGAAGCGCTGCGGTCTGCTTTGCGGCAGGAGGATGGGGCGAGCGCGCTTGTTCCCGCTTTTGGAGCCAGGCAGAGGGATCGGCGGAAAGCCGCTGGGAAACCTGCGGGATCACTGCCATTCTATATTGCGGCGAGTATGACGCGGTGTATCCTGCCGTGCTTCTGGAGGGGCGGTTCCCCGCTGCGCAGGAGAATGGCAAATGCGCGGTCTCAACCGCTGCCGCGTGGCAGCTCTGGGGCAGCGAGGACGTGCTGGGGCAGGAATTGGAGATAGAAGGAGACATCTACCGCGTGTGCGGGCTCTTTCGCAGCAGCGCCAGCCTGGCCTGTGCGGGGAAAGCCTTGACCATGGCTTTTCCAACATCGAGTTTTGGGCGGCTACGCTGCGCCGCCGGTGGAGACGGTGCAGCAGCTTTGCGTGCGGCGGGGATCGCACAGCAGGTGACCCTCTATTTCCCCCCTGGATGGCCGCCCTGACGGCCTATGCCCTCTGCCCGGCGGGGCTGGTGCTGCTGGCCGCCGCCCGCACCCTGGGCGGCCGGGTGCGCAGGGGGGTGCCCAAAGGAAACGTGCTGGTTTGTTTTGGGCGGCGCTTTTTCTGCTTGCGCTCGTCCTGCCCGCCCTGCTACGGTTGCTCCCGCCCTGGATCACCCCGCCCGGTGGAGCGACTTTTTCCTACTGGGGCGGCTTGCTGCCCGCAGTGGGCAAAGCCATAGAAACCGGCTTTTCCCTGAACCCCTGTGCCAAGGATGTCCTCGCCAAATGGAACACGCTGGGGCTTCTCATTGCCGCAACGCTCGCCAATGCTGCGGCCGGAAAGCTGATGCTCAGCAGGCAGCAAAAAACTCCACAAATTTATGAAACCAATCCACCTTATCTTACGGATAATATTTGTAAGATAAAGGTGGATTTTTATGATAATCGCAGTTTGTGACCCGAAAGGGATTGCTATCGAAGCGATAAAGACGATATTGTACCATGATAAAGGACTTTCAGACCGTATCAGTCGTATTTATGAGTTTTGGAATATGGAACAGTTGCTGGATGCCAGCAGAGATAGTTCTTTTCGACTGCATTGTTTTTCCCAATTACTGCAATTCCCACAATAGTGTATTGTGCAGTTTATCCTGCGGATATAATCGGTTCCCGCTTGTTGAACATGATCCGAGGTACACTCTCATTGTACGGGATATTCACTATTGGGAAACGGCACGTTCCCTTTGGACGCAGTACTTGAAGGCAATTCCTGGCAAGGAGGAAAAAAGTAAAGAGAGCCATCAGAGGGATACTGGCGGACTACGAAAAAGGAAGAACGTGACATCATCTATTTGGAAAGCAAAAAACCATTGTTTCAAGTCCTTGTCCATTTGGATGGCATACGCCAAACGCCGGAAGGCTCTCCGTCGTTCTATGCTACATTGGACGAAGCGGAACATGAATTTGCTTCATCTGCATTCTTACGAATCCATAAAAGTTACCTTATAAACGGCGATCATATTCTACACATGTCTAATTACAAGGTCCTTCTGGATACAGGAATGACATTGAAAGGATCAAGGAAATATTTCAGCAAGGCAAAATTGGAATTTTTTACCGAGGCCGTTAACTATATGGCAAAAGCATAAGTATTCGAACTTCAAAGAGGCTATTCATCAAATGATTCAAGCAGAAGCTTCCACGCACGGTGAATTCGACTTTTCACGGTGGCTTCACTGGTTTTTGTCATTTCTGAAATTTCTTTAATTGAATAGCCTTTAACGCGAAGCGTAAGCGCTTGCCGATATATAATTGGCATTGAAGAAAGAATTGAAACGTAAAGTTAAACTCGACCGTGCCAACAAAAAGCATCCTGCTCCGGGCGCTGGGCGATGTCTACTACGGCCAGCGCGCCCGCGGCGGCAGTGCCGAAGAAACGGGACGGCTCATCATGCGGGTGAACAATCTGCCCGCAGGCGGCAAGCTGACGATGTCGGCGGCAGAGTATCGGCTGGCAAAAAGCAGCCCTCAACCAACTGCGCACCCAGCGCTTGGCTGAGGGCGGCTATACCGATGCCGTGGATGACGCGCTGACCCGGTTGCTGCACGCGCACACCCCGCTGCTGCTCTGGTGAAGAAGAAGATGCAGAACGGGCAAGAGAATGGAAAATGTAAATATCGGACAAACAGGAACGAAAAAAAGTGAAAAAGAAATAAAAATACTTATGAAAAAGTACAAGATGCCAGATTCGATTTGTGATAACCCAAAAGCAGCAAATTGGATATTGGTTTGAGAATGGCGTGCAGTTATCGGGGGACAATGGCAACGGCTTGCAATTTGCAGAACAATGGCAAGAGATAATGAAATCCTCTTGCTAGATGAACCAAATGCGGCGTTAGATGCAATCACATTTAGAATGTTGTACAATGAAATTAATGCTCAAGCAAACAGAAAAGTATGTGTGATGTTATTACAACATTTTGTGAACTTCATTGGAGGAAACGAAGAAATTTGTGTATTTGACGATGGAAAGTTGATTTCTCGCGGAAAACATGATAGACTATATGATACATGTAGAATCTATAAGGAACTATATGATGCCCAGCAGTAAGGATAAACAAATTTAAAGAAAGCTATGATAAATTAAAACGATTGGAGAGGCAACCGATCATGAAAAGCAGAAGAAAGCATGGCTTCCAGTTTATGACTATACTATATTTTATGATAGTATTTGGTATGTGTGTATCTCGTTTTAACGTGATTATGACAATTATGGGTGGTCAACTAACACGGGTGGAAGAAATTAATCTACTGCCGTTCCATAGTGTTAGAGAGAACTTGCAATATGGTCGCAATCCTATTTCATGGGATATGCTTTATAATATGATTAGCTCCTATTAGGGAAAACACACTGTCAAAGGGGTATGTAGCGGGGGTTAGCCCGCTACTGCGGGTTTTGTGGTGTTGATTTCAATGTATTCTGCTATGCGTCTAAATTCATCCGCAAACTTAAATCTCACACTAATGTTTCCATTTTCATAAACCTTGATATGGTCGATCAGCTCAACGAGAAGTTCCCGGAAAGCTGGTCGATATTTTGATGTTTTGTAAATGCCACCAATGCGGGATGTTCACTCTTTACACCGTTTGCCAGTTCCGCCCGTTCAGCGTTCAGCCGGGCCAGCACATCCGTAAGAGCGATGATCTGTCGTTCATAATCGGCTTTCATATCCCGGTAGTCCTGCTGGGTAATTTCCCCGTCTTTCCAGTCTTGATAAAGGGACTGCTTGTAGCGGCTGATTTTTGCCAGTTCCCGCTCTTTCGCAGCAATCAGTTCTTCCAAACGGATGGACTGGCTCTTTTTGACTGGGGCGGTGTTAATGCGGGCAATCATTTCCGAGTATGAAACAGCCAGATGGACTTGCTGTTGTACCGCAAAGAGGACAGCGGCCTCCAGACGGTTATGCTTGATCGAGTGCATTGTGCAGGCTGTCCGAGAGCGGTTCTTGTAGGTGGAACAGGCATAGTACACATTATTGTTGTTGCCTACGCTCCGGGTAATTGCCCGCCCGCAGTCAGCACATTTCAGAAAACCGCTGAACAGGTGGACTTCCCGGCCTTTTGGAGAAGTACGGGTATCACGCTGTAAAAGGGCCTGTACCTTATCAAAGGTTTCATAATCAATGATTGACTCATGCGTACCAGCTACTTCCACCCATTCTTCACGGGGGACGCTTTCAACCTCGTGTACCTTATAGCTTTTTACCCGACTGCGGCCCTGCGCCAAATCCCCGGTATAGGTGGGGTTCGTAAGAATGGAGTGGATCATGCGGGCTCCCCACATAGGATCGTCATATCCTCTTGTTGAAACAGATATGCCCTTTTGCAGTTTATAAGCTGAGGGGCTGGGTACGCCGTGTTCATTCAGATACAAAGCGATGGCCCGTTTCGATGTCCCTTTTAGAAACAAAGAGAAAATCAGTTTGACGATTTCAGCGGCATCGGGATCGATGATTAACCGGTGCTTGTCCTTTGGGTGCTTCACATATCCATAAGGAGCAAATGCGCCGATGTACTGCCCGTTGCGCCTCTTATAGTCAAATACCTGGCGAATTTTCTTTGAGGTCTGGTAGCAGTATTGATCGTTCATTACATTCGTAATCGGGACGATAATACTGGAAACGCTGTCCGGGTTGAGATAGCTGTCCACATTTTCAGCAAGACTGATAAAGCGGACACCCATCTGCACAAACAGGTTATCAATCAGACTTCCCGCATCGCTGTAATTTCGTGCAAAACGGGAAAGGTCTTTTACTACCACGCAGTTGATTTTCCCGCTCATTACATCGGAAAGGAGCCGCTGGAAGTTCTCCCGGTTGGCGTCCGTTCCTGTGTGTCCATCGTCTACATATTCGGAAACACTTTCAAATTCTCCGATATGCTTCTGGTAAAAGTCATTGAGCAGATCACGCTGGTTGATGACGCTGTTGCTGTCGTCCTTTCCCTTTTTCAAGTCCTCTTGGAAAGCCGGATATATTCGCCCAGCCGCCAGCGGCGGATGGTATAAGAGGGAGAGAAACTCTGCTGAAACCCTCTGTTTTTTGCTCGTGCCATTGTTCCTCCTTCCCTATCACATTACACTTATATTATAACTCTGTCCGGGCGGGACAACAAGGATGCCTCCGCCTCGGGACACTTTGTCTCGAAGTAGAAACGGGCCATAACCGAAGTTACAGCCCGCTTTTTTGCCGGAGAAGAAAGTCCGTCAGCGTGTCCTGCAAGGACGGCCCGCTTTCCGCAAATTCAATTTTTACACCGATCCCGCCGATGCAAAAGCAGTATGGATTTTCTACCGCCTGCAAAAACAGAGCGATCCGCTCCTCTCGGGGGAGAGAAGTGTCAAAGATCATACCGCTCACATCGGGCAGGGACTCGGGAGCCACTGCGCCGATGTCAACGCTTTTCATTTGTTCCAGTTCCTTTGCCGTTAATCTCACGGTAAAACCTCCTTATCAAAAATAGGATACGCCTCCCGCATATCATGGGGAAACGCAAGAGGGCAGCACCTAAACGATGCTGCCCTCTTGCCTCACTCCATGTAAGTATAAAATAGAGAACGCCGCTCCCATTTTTCTTGCCCTGTCCAAAGACAACCATGCTCAGAGCGGCGTTCCCTCGCAGATAAGAGGGCGGCCCGGAGTGACAGGCGGCCAGCCTGTCCTATGCCGGATCGTGGCCGTGGGGTGGCCCGGCCCAGTTGCGGTGTTGGTGTTGTTCGCTCGTTCTTCCAAAGAAAAAGTCATCGCGCACCCGCCGCCCGGCTCCCCGGACCATGCTCGGGGCCGCCGCTGTTTATCTGCGGAAAGAAGAATATCCCTTTCATAAACCGAGACATTTTTTCATCATTTCCAAGTGGGGAAAATGAAAAAATCAAAAAGTTTTTTTGCACGCTCAAGGCCACGCTTGATGGACTGGCGGACAGACTCCTCATGTACGCCTTCGGCCTCAGCAATCGCTTTTATGCTTTTGCCAAGAATGATGTGGGCATCAATCCTCCGGCCCTGGATTTCCGGCAGAGAATTGAGTGCATTCCACAGACGGATGAACAGCTCCATGCGCTCCAGAAGCTCCTGGGGAGTGGGCTCGTGCAGGCAGGCGGAGTATTCGATCCCGTCCTCGCAGTCCAGAGAATACTGCGCCTTATGCCGGGAGAGCCGCCGCTGGTAGGCCATTTCGTGCCGGGCATCGGACACAAACACTTCGGCTACCTCGTCAGAAACCTCAATAAACTGATCCTGTGTGTACCAATAATAAAAATCCTTCAGATTGATTGTAGTCATAAATAAACCTCCGTTTCGGTGTTGGGTGGATGAGTGACCGAAACGGGGCTTGGCGGGGAGCGGCACCTCGGGGAGCCGCCCCGCACCTCGGGACAATTTGTCTCGAAGTACAAAAAAGCGCCCGCACAGCAAGACACTATGCAGACGCATGAAATTACATTATCATAATTGTACTGATATATTGTACCTTCATAGCCAGACTGTCCCGGAGGGGGAGCTACGCTTTTTTTAGCTGGTGAAGGTCATGGGAATTGTGAGAAAAGAAAAAATGGACACGGCGACACCCTCCTATGGGCCGCCGTGGGGTTACTGAATATCCAAAGAGAAACGGCGGCTCTGAAAATCAAAGCCGCCGTTTCAAATGGGCGTGTCAGATTGTCTGCTGTACGACGGCTTTTTTTCTTTTGCCGTCGTGCGGCAGATAGATGGTTTATTTAGTTATGGCTTGCATTACCTATGGGCTGATTTCCAGACATTCCGGCCTGTGTATGCTCGTCAAATTCCTCTTGACTGTATTTCTCGATGCCAGTTAATGTTCCGTGATGTTCGCTGTTCAAGTGGCCGTAATCACGAACGGTATAAATGTCTATTGTGCCAACACCGCTTCCAAGAGTTCTCATTTCGCCTCGGAATTTTCCGCTGGTGAGACTTTCACCATTAGAAGTGAGAACATCCCGGAAATAGCGGACTTCCTCACCATTGAAATACCACTGATCTTTTTCGGCATCATAGGTTACTCCAAATGTCTCATACTCTGCAACGAGCTTTGCAGTTTCGCTATCTTCAAGCGGCGTTCCTGCCATAGCAACGGATGTGCTGTTTTTCAACGCCTCAATATCCCGTGCGTCAAATTCCTGCTGGGTAAACTCTTTTAAGCCAATCAGTTTACCCGCCGGATCAACGGAGCCGTCAGCCGCTTTTGAAAAGCTCTCTAAATCCCGTACAGCATACACATCTACTGTGCCGTTCTCATTTAGAAAATCAATACCGGCGGTTTCGTTGTTACTGATGGGATAATAGTCCTCAAACCAGCGAACCAAATTCCCGTTATAGGTAAGTTCATCTTTGACTGCGTCATAGGTCATCCCGTATTGTTCATAAGGTGCAAACATTTTTTCTTTGTCTGCGGCGGAGAGTGCCGAGCTGTCCTCGCTGTTTCCCAGCGCCTCAGAACCGCCAAGAGGTTGACTGATTTCTTCATTGATAACGGGATTACCTTGTTCCTGGCTGTTCTGTGGTGTCGTACTGCATCCAGCCAAACAGCCTAACAAGAGCATGGACGCAGCGCATAATGCCATTCTTCTCATAGTGTTTACCAATCCTTTCTTTGAATGTACCCCAAGTATAGCAAAGCATTTTGGGATACCTTTGGGATTAGTTTGTGATTTATGTGTAGTTAAAAAAAGCGGCAGGTTGTTCACCTGCCGTTGATTGTCCGCTAAATCGTGAAGAAGAATTTAACACCGTTTTCTGTGTTGCAAGCTTCACAATAGCTGTTATGTTGTTGTAAAATTCTTTGAACCATATAAAGCCCTAAGCCGCTACCGCCTGTTCTTCTACTGCGGGATTGCTCCATACGATAAAAAGCGTCAAACAATTTGGGAATATCATCTTCTGGTATATGTGTACCTGTGTTCTCTACGGAGAACAAAAAGCGTCCGTTGGTATTTTGTAAAATAATATCAACGCTTGCTCCATGCGGCGAATACTTTACAGCATTTGAAATCAAATTGGAGAACACCTTTTCAATCAGTAATTTGTTCCCATTGATAAAAGCGGGAGACTGTATAGCAAGATGTATTTGTAGCTCTTTTGTTGCCACTAAATCATCAATCTCCCTCAAATAGCCATGTATCATGGGAGCGCAATCAAAATGCTCCATTTTGAAATCGACATTGGTTTCCAGCCTTGAAATCGTTAATATTTCCTGCACCATCGTTTCAAGCGTAGCTGCAACTTCCAAGGATCGGGCAAGATACTTTTCGTGGTCTTTATATGCCCCTATACCCAATAGCATCCCCTCTAATTGACCTTGATAATGGTGATAGGGGTTTTCAGTTCATGGGAAGCGGAAGAAAAGAAATCCTGTTGTGCCCGTTCCAGCGCCTTTTGATGTTCAATATCCTTTTGGAGCTGGAGATTTGCACTTTGCAACTCCTCCAAGGTAGCAGATAGTTTCCGGGACAGCGTATTCAAGCTATTCTCCAGTACACCCAGCTCGTCAGAACGGCGTTCCTCAAGTTGCCATTCCAGCCGCATATCAGACATCTCTTTAGAAATCCGACTGATTTTTAATACCGGGTTTGTAATGATACGAGAATACACCCAAGCAGTTGCCAACGATACAAGGAGAATAACGCAAAAACAAAATCGGTAATACGCTTACAAATGATTGCCGCAGTTCTGCGATTTGAGAGGCTTCTCCATAAACTGTTAAAATATATTGGCTATTATCATCTGCAAATGAGAAGTAATAGCTGTTGGATATAATCGGCGCACTTTCATAAGATGCTCCGCCAAGAGCCTCCCCGGTGATCCCATCGTTAAAGCTATTTTGTGTTAGACGGTGTTTCCACCAGAACACCATCAGCAGTATAAAAAGCTCCACCATGCTAATTGTCGTGTTTTGAAGAAACTGATCAAAAAGTCCGCCGCTATCCTGCATACGGATATGTTCTAATTCATAAATAAAGTCGCTTGTCTGTTCATCTAATGCCGCATTGAGATTGTTAGAATAGGTTTGAGGCATATACCAAGCCAAAACGCCATAGACAAGAAAGCTCACGCAGAGCAAAACTGCCACAGTCAAAATAAAGACTTTAGCAAACAGACTGCCTTTAATTCTCTTTATCAACTTTATATCCCACCCCTCTGATTGTTTGAATGAAATCTATTCCCAATTTTTTTCGTAGATTTTTGATATGGGTATCAACAACACGCTCGTCCCCATAAAAATCATATCGCCACAGCTTATCCAACAAGTTCTGCCGGGTCAATATCCGGCCCTGATGGGTCAGCAGTTCCCGCAGTATTTCAAATTCCTTTTGTGTCAGTTCAAAATTAGCTCCGTCCACGGTGGCGGTGTAGCTGTCACAGTTCAAAAGCAAATTGCCATAAGTAATGATTTGATACTTTTCATCTGTTTCCCGGTTACTGCGCCGAAGTACAGCCGCAATTTTGCGGAGCAGGACAGGCATAGAAAACGGTTTTGTGATGTAGTCATCCACCTGCAAATCCAATCCTTTAATCTGATCTTCTTCTCCGCTTAATGCGGTTAGCATAATGATAGGAACATCAGATTGCTTGCGTATCAATTCACAGACACCGTAACCGTCAATTTTGGGGAGCATAATGTCCAATACAATCAAGTCATATCGTTGGCCTGCAAATAAAGAGAGTGCCTCGACACCATCATTTGCAACAGCTACTTCATATCCTGCTTCTTGTAAAAAATTCTGTAAAAGTTCTTGAATATCAAAATCGTCCTCAACGACTAAAATTCTTTGCATAGTAACACCTCCAAAGATAGCGTATCATAGATTTTTGTGATTAAAGTGTAGTTTTCAAATTTTCTTTCTGTTATTATACCTTGTCCGTGTAACATCGGCAACCTTGCCGACGGGCAATAAAATACTACTAAAACATAAAACTGTGTTTCGTTCTCATAGTCAAACCCGAAATGTAAAATAATATAGGGGTGATATGAGAATGTACCAAGACACCAGACGGCTTGACTTCCACGCATTAGGCCGGGAGATCAAGCGCAAGAGAGAGGCGAAAGGCTGGACACAGGAATACCTTGCACAGCTCGTAGATCGTACCCCTCGTTCCATCATGTATTTTGAGAACCGGGGCCAGCATCCGAGCCTGAACACCTTTTACCAAATCGTCACCCTGTTGGACATTTCCGTAGACCAATTCTTTTATCCTGACAGGCAGAACGGCGAAAGCGACTGCCGCCAGCATATTGACAGGCTACTCAATACAATGGACGAAAAGGAATTGACGGTCATGGAGGCCACAGCAGAGGGACTACAAAAAGCCAGAGAAACGGAGGTCAAGTAAGAGGGCCTTCGTTTTTCTCGTTTTTAGGGGGCTTTTCGGGGGTGCCGCTAAATGGCAAGCAATTCGGGTGTGGCCACACTCCGAAATTTTTGCTGGCCGCAGGCCCGCAAAAATGCTTGTTGGGGAGCTCCCCAAACCCGCTGGACTTCGGGACAAATTGTCCCAAAGTCCCGGCGCTATGCGCCTGTTGTCTGCGGCCTGTCGCTATCGCTCCTGGGCCTTATTTTCCCGCCCGTCTGTCACGCCGAGCAGATGATCTATGTTCGCTTTGACCGCCACAGCCTGCCGCATATCCGCCTGGGCCTTGCGGTATTCCGCATAGAGGGCTTTTTTCTTTCCCGCCAATTCCTGGCGGGACTTTTTCATATCCGCCATCTTTGGCAATTTTGCACCGTCCAAAAGCTCATTCATAGTGGCCCGGGCCGCCCGGTAAGCGGCAAGCTCCGCCTCATGCTCCGACAGATATTTTTTACTGTACCGGGCCGCCTTGTAACCGTCAAACACAGGCCGGGTTTTTGCGTAGTCCACAGTAGCCGCCATGAGCCCGGAGGTCTTTTCCAGCTCCGCTCCGTTTGCCGCAATTCCTCGGACAGCGTGTGAAAACGCTCTACTGCCTTTTCTGTACTGGCCGCCAGCGCCTCATAGTCCATCAAATCATTTTCCCGCAGGTACTGGAGCGCAGCAGCCATCTGTTTCAGATTGTAAACCTTGGCCCACCGTTCATAGGCCGGGCCCTTGCCCTGTGCCATGCGCTCTTGAATGTCTATAATCAGATTGACACGACGGGCAGAAGCCGGGGCCTCCTGCGGGAGCTCCGGGATCGGACGCTCCCCCGGCAATCACAGCCCGGATGTCCTCGGGATCAAAAACCATCCCCGAGGGTAGATGCCCGCAGGCGGGTGGGCTTATCCTGCCCGGGAGCAAGGAAGGAGATCACACCGCCACGGCCATGCTTTACCAGAAAGCCGGACTCCTCCATAAGTCTCAGAAACGCCGGAAAATCGGCAGGCTGTTTTTTCAGAGCCTCCACGATGGCCAGCCGCACCCGCTGCTGTTTTGCAGAGGGCGGTTTTTCCCCGATCCACTGGCCATAATGGAGATACCGGCCCTGGCTGTGCTGTTTTGGATTTTGGATCACCGATAGGTCATGCTCAATGCACACCCGGTCAGAGAGCCGCCGCAGGGCAAAGCTGGAGCCGATAAAATTATGGAACTTCCGGGAGCGGTCAAAGGCCGTTGAATTGAAATAAATGTGATTGTGGATGTGGCCCTTTGTCTGTGTGGGTACAGACAAAAAACTGATACTTTCCCTTCGTCCAGCGCATGGCTGTTTCATAGCCGATCTGGTTGGCCTCCTCCGCTGTCACTTCGCCGGGCGGAAACGCCTGCCGGATTTGAAAGAACAGGGCTCCACGCTCTACGGCCCGGCCTGTTTCCGCCTGGTACTGGCTCTTTACCAGCAGAAACTCAGCGGGAGCCGTAGCCGGATCGCAGAGGTATGAGGATAGGGCTCCCAGCTTTTTCGGATTAAGCCCATAGTCAAAGCGTTCCTCCATTGTCTGGACAGCGCCTTTCCCAGCCGCCACCTTGTAGGGCCGGATATAAGTTGTAGCCGTGAGCACACCTCCTTCCAAAAGAAAACGGCGGCTGTCCGTCCAGCCGCCGCAGGGGGCTTCGGGACAAATTGTCCCAAAGCGTTATCCTGTGATAAAACTCTTTAGCGAGTAGTTGAGACTGTCCAGCTTGTCAATGAGCCACTCCGCCACAGCGGGCAGGCCGAAGGGCGAAACAGCAAAGGCGATCACAAGCCCCTGTATGCCCCAGCGATCCCCCGTGAATAAAGCAAACAGGGCTCCGATCAGACAGAGAAAGGACAGGGCGCAGAACACCCATGACGCAAAGGAAAAAGCAAAATTCAATACTGCCACAAGGAGCGTGAGGGCCAGAACAAAGGGGGCCGCTAAAACTTTCAGAATGATCCGCATCGCTTGATACCTCCTTGAAAAGTGTGGTTTATGGTTCCTTACATGATAATTATACCTCTGTCCGGGAGGGACAACAAGGATGCCTCCGGCTTTCAGCACCTCGGGACAAATTGTCCCGAAGTAGTGAAAACCGGGGGAGCGGCATACGCCACTCCCCGGCAGGATCAGAGCCCACCAATGCGGAGAGCTTTTTTCAGCAGATCGGACAGCGGCCCCACAGGGCGGCATAGTCCCGTTGCAAAGCGGCGATCTCCTCGGGGTAAATCCCGCCGTAGGTGCTGGCCTGGATCGCCACGGATTGAGGTTGTTTGAGCACCGCCGCTGGAGCGATACCAACCCTGGACGGGTGACAGGTCAACATGGAGCACATAGCCGCTGGAGGGCCGCCTTTCCGCATAGCAATACGTGTAACTGAACTAAAGTACACTGA
>VOFK01000248.1_pt1 | contig 56000 bp, 71 predicted proteins | sample 5384121 | NCBI WGS metagenome assembly VOFK01 (sample SAMN12384730, study PRJNA508395) | human gut metagenome | isolation source: healthy gut J | host: Homo sapiens | reverse complement strand
TATTTCGTTTCCATTCATTACGCTAACTCCCGGCAGTCTCATTACTGCATCAAAGGCTGTATGTGCACCGTATTTTTCCAGTTGCTCTCCTTCGACAGTATAGGTGTTGATTCCTCCTGTATAAATACTTGTTGAACTGGGCTTTTTCTGCGGTTTCCTGTAATCAGTACTTCTTTCTAGATTGTAGACTCTCATGCCGCCTTCCATGTAATATTGGTCGCGGGTATTGAGCAAATAGTCTTCCATAAAGGTTGCTGCTCCGTCACGGAAAGGGGATTTATGGAAGGCAACCGGATACTCAGGTTTTTCTATTTCAATATCAACTCCGGCAAAACCTCTCTTTGTACGTGCTTGTATGAGGAAAGTGGTACTGTCTCTGAATGAGGTATTGACTATAAATTCTCCTTTCTCGTCTGTGGTTGTTGTGGCGATAATGTTTTGTTTAGGAGCTAATAATACGAATAGGTCCTTTTTTTACATTCCCTCCGAAGAAACCTTTAATACGCCCACTGATAGTCTGTCCTTTCTCAATATAATTAGTGAAGTTCAATGAGGAGCACGCAGTACATTATCAAATTTGTATCTGCGCCAGCCATGTGTCATCATCAAGAAATCTAACGAGCGTAGGGTTCGTGCATCTTGGCGGAGAAAATAGAACCCCGGGTCTTCCACATATCCTTTCAGATCGGAAGTCAACAGTAGGTTTGATACAATGTTGTCAGCGAGAGAATCCGGTTGGATACTTTTCCGGTTGGTAATGCTGACGGAGAAACTACCGTTTACAGGATTTCCCTTGTCGTCTTTTATTGAAATCTTTAATGATACTTTTTCTCTTTTTTCGTATGTCGGTCGGTCCGGAGTTATTTGCCATTGGGGAGTTTTGCGGTCGGGAACAAAGACTAGCCGTTCGCTGAGCGCATTTCCTTGCTGGTCGATTAGCATGAAGTGAGTAATCCCTTCTGTAAACAGACTGTCGTTCATCTTTCCGAAAGTCCTTGTCGGATTAATAGGTTGAAGTATGGAAAGTTTTCCACGGGTGTGAGCAATGAGAAATAGCTTTTGAGGCCATTCTGTTGCCTCTGTTTTCTGAATCTCATAACGTATTTCCTGTTTATAGTGACTTATGGAAAGTGTGATTCCCTTTTTGTTCGATAGCCGGGAGGTCAAATCGTTTGGTAACTCCATCGCTGGACGTAGCCATTACGTAATAGGAACTGCCGTTGGAAGGGTTTAATGTGAAAATCCCCATTCCTTTGTGCTCGGAATGAAAAGATGTCAGTGTATCTCCTTGGGAATCCAGTAAGAAACCTTCTATTTCTTTGGAGAATCCGTCTGCTCCCTGAGCTTTGAACGCTATGTTCTGGTGCTGAACAGCAAGTAGTGCGCCTCCTTCCGGGAAAAAAGTGACGTCAAAGTCATTTGTAAATGCCGGCAAATAAAAAGTCTTTTTATAGATGTATTGCGGGTCGTCAAATTCCACTTCAATGCTGCGGGCAGCAGTTGGCTTCAAATCCGGTAAGGAAATGGAAATCAGTCCGTTTTCATCTGTCTTTTTTCTCCCTTTATCTTTTATTTTTCCGTTTACGATAAACCGATACCGGATTGCTGTGTTCTTAAAAACCTCTTGGGTATTGCTGGTAAACTTGACTTTTGCTGTATAATGGGTATCGTCCTCTTGTTGATATTCGATGTTTGAAAGGATGGTGTTATCTATGGAGTTTCCGATTTTCAGATTACGTGAATAGAAGAATTCCGGTCCTTCATTCAACATCCAGTTACTGTATCCTCGCAGGTAGTAATCACCGGCGGGGAGGGTAGGAGGCAGGGTAAAAAGCATTGTGGAAACCTAAAGAGTCTCTACGGATTTTTTTTCGTTCTACGATCGAGTCGGAACGATTGATTAATTCTGTAATGATAAAGTTACTCTGGCTATCATCTTGGTGGGTAATGGCATTTATCAGGTAGCCTTTGAACCAGATTTTCTCTCCGGCACCGTAAAATGGTTTGTCCAGGTGGAGATAAACCTTCTCATGGGGTATTTTTCTCTAACAGGCTAAAATTGGCAATAACCGTATCTTGCATACTTTGTGCTGATAGCATTGAAGTTGATAATAACATTTCTGTTATCAGAGCTATTTGACATATTTGTGTCAGTAAGGTAGTTTTGCTTTTCATACGATATATAATGTTAGAGTGTTAACTTTTTGTGCATCCAGATAGAAAGAACTTTTCGTTTGACTGCGAGTATATTAATGATTGATACGATAAGGAACAGAAGAATACCCATGCCGATAGCTGCCCATAGTGAACCTGTTTCCAATTGGGGGAATAGCAGGCGGATACTTTCTATGTAATAGCTACGCAGCCAGGTTACTAATCCGATAGATAGCAGTAATACAACGATGTTCAACCCTACTGTGAGTATCTGATAAGGCAATGCTACTCTATTGGGGCTGTATCCTATTAATAAAAGACTTTCCAGCTTGGTCGTATTTTTTGTAGCAGTAAGAAGATGCTTAACATCAGGATATAGAATGAAAGGATACTGATAAATAGGCCGACTCCCAGCACAATACCTACAATCAGGCGAAGGAAATAGGTGTCTTGCCTGCATCCAACTTTCCGTCTTCCGTTTCATATCCTTTCTTTTTGAAAATAACCGGCAATGGAGGAATCCGCAGGATTGCTGACTTCAATAATCAGTCGTGCCGGTTGTGCTTCCGCATTCGGGGCAAAGTTCTTGTTGGCCCATTCCATAAAAGACTGGGGGACCAAAATGGTGTTCAGTCGATTGGAGAAACCGACGATATTTCCTTTATACTGCTCTACCCGGCCGTTTCCGCGCATCATGATGTCCATTTGGATCAGACTCATTAATCCTTCCGATAGTTTGGGCAGACTACGGCTTTGGGCAAAGCCGAAGTTATAAAGATTCAGGTAATTGCGGGGAATAATGATAGGAATGGTGTGTGTGGCTTCATCAAAGTGCCATTTATCGAGTTTAATATCAACAAATTCATCGGGAACCGATTCGAAAAACATATCGGTGGAAAGATGAATACCAGCTTCCTGCATACCCAGTCCCGCCGAAACTTTGAATTGGGAGGGGGTAAAAGCTCCGATTGTCTTGGTAAACGATTGTTTCTTCAGGTCGGCGATGTCTTCGGCAGAGAATGTGTTGTTTTTTCCTGCAAAAGAGCCGAGCGTGCTAATCTTCTTTGTGGCTATGATGAAATCTTTCTTCATAAAGCTGTCTCCTTCGGTGAATACCGGAATGATATCTTTATAAAACTGTACACTAAGCAATACAATCATCATACCGAATAGATTGGCTAAAAAGAAACCGGCTAACTGGCCGATACTGATATGTTGGCGGAGAAGTTTCCAGACAAGGGCTGACATTTTATTTATGATTTACAAATTATAATTTACAATAACTCATTACTCGCCACTTATCATAGCTGGAGTATGCGTTGATAAGGCAACTCAATATGTTTTCCTATGGAAGTGGCGATTACTCCGGCTTGTTGCTTTTCAGCTTCGCCAATAATAAGTTCTCCCATGATGCGGCTGTTGTCATCATCCAGATGACTGATAGGTTCATCCAGAAAAAGGAAATCGAAAGGCTGGCAGAGTGCTCGGATAAAGGCAACCCGTTGTTGCTGCCCGAACGAGAGTTTACCGGCCTTTACATTCAGTTTGTCCGAAAGTCCCAGTTTCTCGAAGAAGGCTAGGATTTCTTTCTTCTTTTTGTATCCGGTAAGATTGTTTTTCAGTTGTACGTTTTCAAGAGCAGTCAGCTCGGTGAAGATACGTAAATCTTGAAAAAGCATACTCAGTGAATGCTTTCTCAGGTCTACCCATTGCTTCACAGAATATGCTTTGATATTAGTCTCATCGAAATTGATAATCCCCTGATAGTCGTTGCGATAGCCATAAATATAGCTGCACAATGAAGATTTTCCGGTGCCGGAAGCCGCTTCTATCAGACACATTTCCCCTTTCCGGAAGATAAGATCCTGATGCCATATATCCGAAGTCACCGAATTACGGTCAGCAAACACTTGGGGAAGTGTTTGCTGTAAATGAATGCTATTCATGCCGTTTGTTTACGAATTACATACCGGTAAATTGTTTACCGAAGTCAACGATTAATTTGAGCGCATTGACGTCTTTATCTTTCAGGCAAAGGTCGATTTCGCTTGTTTCTCCTTCTGAACTAACGGACAGATAGGAAACTTTTGATAACATCTCAGAACCGGTCCGGAACTTTTCACCACCAAATCCGATCAGCATTTTAACAACGGGAAGTTCAAGTATAGCTTCTGCGTTGATAGCCATGAATACGTTTTTTCCCTTCATTTCCGATGCATACGGAGCGTCTTTGATAGACTTGTCTGCCGCTTTTTCTATATTTTTGTAGAGTAACTCGTCATTGGTGGCATACATTTGTTTGTCTTTGATACCAAAGAATACGTTCATTCCTTTACTCTTATAGACATATTCGTTTTTGCCCAGTTCCAGAATATCTTCTCCTTTTTTCAGTCCCAATGCCTGCTTGTTCTTATAAAGGGCTTCGAGTGCATTGCCGTTTTTTACGTCTGCATACACTATAAAGGTAGGAGCGCTGTTCATGGTTACGTTGATTAACCCTGCGGAGATATCACCGTTGAAAAGGAACTGAACAATTCTTTAACTTCATCTGCTTTGGAGATAGATACTGTGTTACGGAATTCCTTATTTTCACTTAGGAGATTATAAAGACCTTCTCCTTTTATACCCAGATTGACAAACATCAGGGTAGAAGCCGGGAAGTATTTTACGAACGTATTGTTTGCTTTTTCCAAATGCTTCCAACTGTTTTTTCATCAAAGCTTTTTACAGCCTCGTTCTCCGTGTAATTTTCTGTTTTCAAGGCAATTCTTCCTTTTTCAAAGTTTAATCCGGCTATTATGGTTATGTCTTCTGCTTTCACTTCAGCGGGAAGTCCCATACTGACTTGCTCTTGATAAGGTGCAGGAATAGCTGCCATGGAAGCGAAAAAGAAATTGATGTCACTTTTTGTTTTTCCATTTTCTGGAAAGCGCCGGATTTCGCAATGCTGTTATCTGCGGTTTGTTTCAACAGATTGGTGATGCCTTCTTTGGCTTTTTCTATTTGAGATGTTCCTTTTACGGAAATGAGCATTACGGCAGAATTGTTGAAAGCGACTAACCCTCCGTTCATGGTTGTAAAGCTATATCCAGCTGCTTCGTTGATTGGTTGGCAGATTTGCTCTTTTACCATTATTTCCAAGGAAGCGTGCAGGTCATCTTCGCTTTTGATTTTCGCAACTGCGGTAGAGTATGGAAAAGAGGGCGAAGTAAATACGTAGACAGGAGCTTCTACGTCAATTCCCGATTCACTGGGGTTATTCATCACTTTTTCTAATTGTTGGAAAGTGGCAGCGTTCATTCCACTTTTTAGTGCTTCCAATACTTTTTTGCTTGGCAGGCTTCATTCTCTTTATCATTCAATCCGGCCTTACTAGCCAAGGATTTTTTAGATTTATAGAGGTAACAACCGTAGCATCAGCCGGTATTATATTGGTATATTCCACTGTTTTGGAACATGCTGCCAGGAAAACAATCAGTACTGTAAGTACCGAGAGTCGTGAAATCATTTTCTTTGCCATACTCATATTTTTTAATGGTGTATAAATTTCAATTTAACTGTTCTTTTATTGTTGATTTAGCAGATTCAACGTGTGGCAAGCCACCAATGCCGCTGTTTCTGTCCGAAGTCGTGATTTACCCAGGCTGATCGGCGTGAATCCCCGTTCAATAGCTTTTTCTACTTCGCCCTCACTGAAATCTCCTTCCGGGCCGATCAGCACCAAGGCGTCTTCTCCGGCTTTTAGTACGTCCTTCAGCAGAGGTTTCTCACCTTCGTAGCAGTGAGCGATAAACTTCTGTCCCTTAAACTCCTGATTGATGAATTTATTGAAATCTGTCATCTCATTCAGTTTCGGCAGACGGGCTTTGAGTGATTGTTTGATTGCCGAGATAAGAATCTTTTCGATCCGTTCGTTCTTGATAACTTTACGTTCCGAGAACCGGCAGTTGAGAAATGTCAGTTCGTCGAATCCTATTTCAGTGGCTTTCTCGGCAAACCATTCATTACGGTCCATATTTTTAGTTGGTGCCATGGCGATGTGCAGGTGGCACGGCCATAGTGGTTTTTGGAAGATTGTCTCTTTGATAGCTACCAGACAACGTTTGTTGGTTGCTGCCGTAATTTCTGCCTTGTAGAAACTACCCTTTCCATCGGTAAGGGTGATTTCGTCTCCGATACTTAACCGCAAGACACGGGTACAGTGCTGTGCTTCTTCTTCCGGAAGCTCATTGGTTTTTCTGTATATCGGGAGTATAAAAAACGTGCATATAGTAATTATTGATTTTTATTTCTTTGATTGATCTGGTCGCGTATTTTAGCGGCCAATTCATAGTTCTCGTCTTTAATAGCCTGCTCCAATGCTTGTTCAAGTGTTTTGGAAGTGGCACTGCGCGACGACGATTCATGTTCTTCTTCCATAGATTCCTTGTTACCAACTGTTTCTTCAGAACGGTTCCTTTCTTCATCCGGTATGCGCAGGCATTCCCGGTCGAGGATAGATTCATAAATCAGAATCGGGCAGTCGGCACGTACCGCCAATGCAATGGCGTCCGATGTACGTGCGTCAATACGTATAATATCTTCGTCTCTTTTCAGGTAAACATAAGAGTAGAAAATACCGTCTTTAGCTTTGTAAATCAGCACACGTATCAGGCTTACCCCCCAATACGGTAAGGCTTGTGGTGAATAATTCGTGTGTTAACGGGCGTGGAGTTTTAATTCCTTTCAGATACAACGCGGTAGCCTGGGCTTCGGCGGGACCGATGATGATAGGCAGTTGCCGTTCACCATCCACTTCACCCAATAGCATTGCGAATGCACCTACCTGCGCTTGGCTATTTGTGATATTTAAAACTTGTAATTCTACTTTTTTATCCATTGTTTTTTACTTAATTTGTTTTACTCTCCCGTCGGTGCTTATACTTGAATACCAAGGCAAACAGAATTCCGATAACCAACGCATACGCAGCAAAAATCAGCCAGATATCCGTCCATTCCCGACTCACCAATTTGCCGTCGGCATATACCGAGAAAGCATCTACCACAGCTCCGCTGGCATATCCTCCGATGATAGCTCCCAGACCGTTAGTCATCATAAAGAACAACCCTTGAGCACTGGCACGAATGGAGGAATTAGTCTCTTGTTCAACAAACAAGGAACCGGAAATGTTGAAGAAATCAAACGCCATGCCATAAACAATCATGGAAAGAATCAACATCCACAATCCGCCTCCCGGATCTCCGAAGCCGAACAAACCGAACCGGAATACCCATGCAAACATACTGATTAACATCACTTGCTTGATGCCGAAATGCTTCAGGAAAAACGGTATAGCAAGAATAAACAGTGTCTCGGACATCTGTGATATGGATAGCAGGATAACCGAATGTTTCACCCCGAAAGAATCTGCAAACTCCGGAATACCGGCAAAACTGCCTAGAAACAGGTCACCGTATGTATTGGTTATCTGTAAAGCCGCCCCCAAAAGCATGGAGAAAAGGAAAGAAAATTGCCATTTTCTTTCTTTTTTAAATAACACCAATGCATCCAGCCCGAAAGCCGAAAGCAGTGATTTGTTTTCTGTTTTGGCGGGTTTACAAGCCGGAAGGGTGAAAGAATAAACTCCCAGTAACAGTGCGGATATGGCACCGACATAAAGTTGGGCGCTTGAGTTTTTGAATCCGGTAAGGTCTACCGCCCACATGGCACAGATAAAACCGATGGTTCCCCATACGCGGATAGGGGGAAATCTTTGATTAAATCACATTTATATTGCTCCAATGCATTGTATGAAACGGTATTGGCTAATGACAAAGTAGGCATATATACCAATAGATTGAGTAACATGGCCCAATACATCTGGTCGTATCCCGTAGCGGTGGAAGCGTAGAAAAGACAGGCTGCACCTACAATGTGGCAAAGTCCGTATAAACGCTCTGCATTAAACCATTTATCGGCAATGATACCGATAATGCCGGGCATCACCAAAGAGGCAATTCCCATAGTGGCGAAAATGGCTCCGATTTGTCCTCCTTAGAAATGGAGTTCTCTGCCCATATAGCCACCTAGTGAAATTAACCATGACCCCCAGACAAAAAAATTGCAGGAAGTTCATAATAATCAAAACGAACTTTTATGCTCATGACTTTTTAAATTTGTGTTTCTCTTTTGCTAATAATAGATGCAAATATAATATTTTCGTTGATTGGGTGAGCAAGTTAATTGATAAAAGGCGATAAAAAGGCATAAATGCAAAGAAGGAAGAGTATCTATGATAAAAAATAAGAATGGAAAGGGTATATAAAAAAGAAGGCTATCTATCCCAGACAGCCAATCTTTGTTAACCTTAAATCTAATACCATGAAAAACACAGTGCAAAGATAAGTGGTTTATGTTATACAACATAATGTTTCATCGAAAAACTGCATATTGTTAACTCTAATTAACTTTGAATACTCCTTTTTTTCTGTTACTGCCTCCCTGATTTCCTCTTATAATATTCTTTTTATCCTTCGAGTAGAAATCTGGTTCCGACATCTTGCCGGACTTATTCTACGTAGAGTACAAGTCCTTTCAGATATTCGCCTTCCGGATGATAGATATTCACCGGATGATCGGCAGGTTGGGTGAGCTTGGTGCAAGATACGCACGCTGCGTCCCGACATGGCGGCTGCGGTGAATACTGCTGTGCGGAAATTATCTTTGGTTACTACCTGTGAGCAGGAGAAACTAAACAAGATACCACCCGGCTTGATTTTCTCGAATGCTTTGGCGTTCAGTTTCCGATAACCCTGCAATGCGTTCCGCAACGCATCCTTGTGTTTGGCAAATGCGGGTGGGTCGAGGATAATCAGGTCATACTGGTCGCCCATACGGTCGAGGTATTTGAAGGCGTCTTCAGCGAATGCTTCATGGCGGGGATCACCAGGGAAGTTCAGTTCCACATTCTTGTTGGTCAGATCGATTGCTTTCGCAGAGCTGTCTACCGAGTGGACGAGCTTTTTGCACCTCCGCGCATGGCGTAGAAAGAAAAAAGCCTCCGGTGTAGCAGAACATATTCAGTACCGAGCGATCTTTGGCATACCGTTCCAATAACGAGCGGTTTTCGCGTTGGTCTACAAAGAATCCCGTTTTCTGGCCTTTCAGCCAGTCTACATGAAACTTCAGACCGTACTCTTGTGCAATATTATCATTGCTTCCTCCTTTCAGGAAACCATTTTCGGGGAAAAGGTCGGCTTTGAAGGGGAGCGTTGTTTCTGATTTATAATAGATATTTTCAATCTTGTCACCCATGACTTCGGACAAAGCCTCGGCGATCACCATGCGGTCTACGTGCATTCCTGCCGAGTGAGCTTGCATGACGGCAGTTTTGGCATAAATATCAATCACCAGTCCGGGGAGATTGTCACCTTCACCGTGTACGAGACGATAGGTGTCGTTGACCGGATTGATAGCGATTCCAATGGCACAACGCATGTCGTATGCAATTTCCAGTTTGCGTTTCCAGAAATCATGGTTGATCGGTTCTTGCCGGAAAGAAAGCACACGTACGGCGATACTTCCAATCTGGAAGTGTCCTTCGGCGATAAATTCTTTCTTGGAGGTGTATACTTCTACAACTTCACCTTCTTCGGGTTCTCCATCGAAACGAGCGATTGCTCCGGAGAAAATCCAGGGGTGAAATCTTTTCAGGACTCTTCTTTGCCGGGTTTGAGGTATACTTTATGCATAGTGTTTTATTTATCTGATTCTATTAAATGTTCTTCTTCCTTTTCTTTCGGGAGCTATTTCATAATTACCTGTCCGCTTAAGTTCTTGCAGCAGGTTGTAGATGTTGAGGCATGCCCAGGCGTCGGTGGCGGCGTATTGTTTTTGTCCATCACTCAACACATCCGCTTCCCAGTTGGACAGCCGTTGCGATTTGGAAATTTTTTCCTTAAATAAAATGGCATAAATCTTTTGGAGGCTTTTGTCCTGTATTTCCGAACTGACGTACATAGTCCTGCAATTCGATACAACTCTGTTGGTTGAAAGGAGCACGTTTATGCAACATCATAAAGTCGTCTTTCAGCGAAAGCCCCACCTTAATAATTCCCGGGTTCTCAAGCAAGTCAACCAATGGCTGTGTAAGTCCCGTCATATTGAGCCGGAACAGAAAACAACATTCTTCGGAAGAAATCTGGAGAAGCGCTACTTTGTGTGATTGCCCTTTTGTGAAAGAGGGCCGCGTTTCGCTGTCGATACCCAATATCGGCTGCGACAACAGGTAGGCTACCGCCTTTTTCCGTTTCCGATTCCGATTGGATAACATGGATTCTTCCCGGAAAAACTACTTTCGGGAGTTCCTTTAATTCGTCTTTATCAATGGTTCTTCTTACAATCATTTTTATTTTTCATCATCGTGACAATGGCAACTGCCTTCGTGGCAGTGACATTCGTCGTCATGGCAATGACAACCGCCTTCTTCACAACCGCCTTCCTTCTTCACAACAACTGTCGTCTTCGCTTGGTTCGTAAAATCCTTCTTCGTTGTTTTCTTCCTCTTCTTCGTTGTCCTGCAGATTATACTTCACGTCGTGGAGGGCGCGCAGTGTATTAACCAGCTTTTGTCCCCACAACATTCCGAAGTTTTCCTGACAAATGGCCAGCGAATCGTTCATCGTTTCGTTCAATCCCAGTTGGAAAACAAAAATAAAGTCTTTGATATCTTGATAAATATCAGCCAAATCTTCAGATATGGACTTCTTGATAGGCTGGTCGCTGTATACCATATCCTGCACAAATACGTCCAGATAATCATCCTTGTCTCCCATTAATCCTGCAAGGTTGATACGAAGAATTTCATAAATTTCTTCAGTCACATACGTCTCGGGCGCCTCATCCCCGATCGTCTCACACTTCGGCAGCATGGAGGCTTTGAGATAGAGTAAAGGCAGTATTTTCAATGATGTATCAACGAAAGTGCTGCGCTTCATGCTTTCGGCACGTTCGAGGAATGCACAAAATTCGGCGGCTACCGTTACGAACTCAATTACATTCTTATCAAATATCGTTTGGCTTTCTTTTTCCATAATCAGCGTTGATTTGAAACGCAAAGGTAAGAAAAAGGATTGAATGAGCGTAGCGCTCGTTATTTTTTTATTATTTTTGCGGCTTAGATTACGATTCCAATTTTATAAAAAGAATAAAAGACTCATGGCAAAAAAAAAATTAGATAAGGAGGCCGAACGTACTTCCTCTTCTCCGGGTAAAATCGCAGCAATTTTAAAGAATGAGACTGTCCACTTTGTTATCGGATTAATGTTGGTCATTTTTTCCGTTTATTTATTGTTGGCTTTTTCCCTTTCTTTTTCACGGAGCTGCCGACCAGAGTATTATCGACAGTGGAAATCCGGCAGACCTGTCGGCAGTCAACAATCATGTGAAGAACTATGCCGGTTCGCGTGGGGCGCAGTTGGCTCATTACTTGATTAAATGATTGCTTCGGTGTCTCTTCCTTCTTTATTCTTGTCTTTTGGCGGTGGCAGGATTGAAGTTGATGCGTGTGCGTGTTGTCCGTCTGTGGAAGTGGTTTATAGGTTGCACATTGTTACTGGTATGGTTCTCTATATTCTTCGGATTTGTGTTTATGGATCATTATCAGGATTCTTTCATTTATCTGGGCGGTATGCACGGATACAATGTCAGCCGTTGGCTGATCTCTCAGGTCGGTGTACCCGGGGTGTGGATGATTCTGTTGATAACGGCTATTTGCTTCTTTATATATATAAGTGCGCGTACAGTGATTTGGTTGCGCAAACTCTTTGCATTGAGTTTCCTGAAACGAAAGAAGAAGGAGGAAGAAGAGTTTGCCACTACCGGAGAAGAACCGCAGGAATTTACGACCTCCCAACCGCAGGAAGTAGAATTTAACTTGAAACGGACATACAAACAGACACCGCCTCCGGCACCTGTAATGGATATACAGGCGGAAGAACCCCAAGAAGAATTTCCGGTGAGTGAACCGGAAACGGACGATATATCCTCCGCTTCATCCGATGAGAGTGAAGGGGTAACCATGGTGTTCGAACCAACCGTTTCCAATGTTGTTCCTCCTTTGGGGGGAGAGTCTTCGGAGGATGAAGAACCCGGTTTTGAAGTGGAGTCTGCCGCTTCGGAAGAAGAATATCAGGGACCGGAAATGGAACCTTATAACCCGACAAAAGATTTGGAGAATTATCGTTTCCCCACGATCGACCTGATGAAGCATTTTGAAAACGACGATCCGACAATTGATATGGATGAACAGAATGCCAATAAAGACCGTATCATCAATACGTTGCGCAGCTTCGGCATTGAAATCAGCACGATTAAGGCAACGGTCGGTCCTACTTGGTTACTCTGTATGAGATAACTCCCGAACAAGGCGTGCGTATCTCCAAAATTCGCGGATTGGAGGATGATATTGCGTTGAGCCTGTCTGCTGACGGTAATCCGTATCATTGCCCCGATACCGGGCAAGGGAACCATCGGTATTGAGGTACCGAACAAGAATCCGAAGATTGTTTCCGGGCAAAGTGTTATCGGAAGCAAGAAATTCCAGGAATCCAAGTTTGACCTGCCTATTGTGTTGGGAAAGACTATTACGAATGAAGTCTTTATGTTCGACCTTTGCAAGATGCCGCACGTATTGGTGGCAGGTGCAACCGGTCAGGGTAAGTCTGTCGGTCTGAATGCAATTATTACTTCCTTATTATATAAGAAACATCCGGCTGAACTGAAGTTTGTCCTGGTCGACCCGAAGAAGGTAGAGTTCAGCATCTACTCGGTCATTGAAAACCATTTCCTTGCCAAACTTCCCGATGGCGGTGAACCGATTATTACGGACGTGACGAAAGTAGTGCAAACTCTGAATTCCGTCTGTGTGGAAATGGATACCCGTTATGACCTGTTGAAAATGGCTCATGTACGTAATGTCAAGGAGTATAATGAGAGAAGTTTATCAACCGTCGTCTGAATCCGGAGAAAGGACATAAGTTCATGCCGTATATTGTCGTTGTTATCGACGAGTTCGGTGACCTGATTATGACGGCAGGTAAGGAGGTGGAACTTCCGATTGCCCGTATCGCCCAGTTGGCGCGTGCTGTCGGTATCCACATGATTATCGCTACACAGCGTCCGACGACGAATATCATCACGGGTACGATTAAAGCCAACTTCCCGGCCCGTATCGCTTTCCGTGTATCCGCCATGATGGACTCTCGTACTATTCTTGACCGTCCGGGTGCCAACCGTCTGATTGGTAAGGGAGATATGCTCTTCTTACAGGGAGCTGATCCGGTGCGTGTGCAATGTGCCTTTATCGATACGCCGGAAGTAGAGGAAATCACGAAGTTTATTGCCCGTCAGCAAGGATATCCTACTCCTTTCTTCCTGCCCGAGTATGTGAATGAAGACAGCGGTAGTGAAGTAGGGGGATATTGATATGGGGCGTCTTTGATCCGTTGTTTGAAGACGCTGCCCGGTTGGTGGTTATTCATCAGCAAGGTTCCACGTCGTTAATTCAACGTAAGTTTGCTATCGGTTATAATCGTGCCGGCCGTATCATGGATCAACTTGAAAAGGCTGGAATCGTCGGTCCCTACGCAGGGAAGCAAAGCGCGTGACGTACTTTGCATCGATGATAATGATCTTGAAATGCGTTTGAACAATTTGCAGTAATCAATCGTTTATTAATCAAATGAGGAAATACATTTTTAGTGTTTTAATAGCTTTACTGTCATTGCCTGTGATTGCTCAACAACAGCAGTCGCAGGCTAAAGCTGTTCTTGATAAGACAGCCGAAGCATTTCGTAAGGCAGGCGGAGTGAAGGCTGATTTCATTATTAAATCTGTGACTAACGGTTTGGTGGAAGGGGCGGAAAGCGGTACGATTCAGTTGAAAGGAGAGAAGTTCGTATTGAAGGCGTCCGAAGTGATAACCTGGTTTGATGGGAAAACGCAATGGAGCTATGTAGTCAGGAATGATGAAGTGAACGTCAGCAATCCGACACAGGAAGAACTGCAACAGATTAATCCGTATACATTCTTGTATATGTATCAGAAAGGATTTTCCTATAAACTGGGAACAGTAAAGACTTACGGGGGAAAGGCTGTCTGGGAAGTAATTCTCACAGCGAAGGATAAGAAACAGGATTTGGAGCGTATCACTCTTTATGTGACTAAGAATACGTATGAGCCTCTATATATTCTGCTTCAGCAGCGTGATCAGCAGACGCGTAATGAGATTACCGTGACAGGTTATCAGACCCGGCTGAATTATGCGGATAGTATTTTTTCTTTTGATAAAAAACAATATCCGAATGCAGAGATTATTGATTTGAGATAAAATGTTTTTGAATAACAAAACGATAAAGGTATAATTAAAATGGCAGAAATAGAAAAAGTTAAGTGCCTGATTATTGGTTCAGGACCTGCCGGATATACGGCAGCGATTTATGCGGGACGTGCAAACTTGTGTCCGGTGCTTTATGAAGGATTGCAGCCCGGCGGTCAGTTGACGACAACTACGGATGTTGAAAACTTCCCCGGTTATCCGGAAGGTATCAGCGGACCGCAGTTGATGGAAGATTTGCGTGCACAGGCGAGCCGCTTTGGGACAGATGTACGTTTCGGTATTGCTACTGCAGCGGATTTGAGCAAGGCTCCTTATAAAATAACGATTGACGGAGAAAAAGAAATCGAAGCGGAGACGTTGATTATCTCTACCGGGGCAACAGCTAAGTATTTGGGACTGGAAGACGAAAAGAAATATGCGGGAATGGGTGTCAGCGCTTGTGCTACCTGCGATGGTTTCTTCTATCGTAAGAAAGTGGTTGCCGTAGTCGGTGGCGGTGATACGGCTTGTGAAGAAGCGGTTTATCTTGCCGGACTTGCATCGAAAGTATATCTGATTGTCCGTAAGCCTTTCCTGCGTGCATCGAAGATTATGCAGGAGCGCGTGATGAATCACGAGAAGATTGAAGTTCTTTTTGAACACAATGCTGTCGGTTTGTACGGTGACAATGGAGTGGAAGGTGTAAACCTTGTGAAACGTTGGGGTGAACCGGATGAGGAACGTTACAGCCTGCCTATCGACGGTTTCTTTCTGGCTATCGGTCATCAACCGAATTCTGATATATTCAAGGATTATCTGGATACGGATGAAGTGGGTTATATCATTACAGATGGTGCCAGTCCGCGTACGAAAGTTCCCGGAGTGTTTGCTGCCGGAGATGTGGCCGACCCTCATTACCGTCAGGCTATTACAGCGGCGGGAAGCGGATGCAAGGCTGCTATTGAGGCAGAACGTTACCTTTCTGCAAAAGGACTTATCTGATAAATATAATGTTCAGTATAAAACCGAAGGATAGTAATCACACAATTCCGGTGTGGTAACTCTTAAAATAAAAACGGTGGACATCGGTTAGAAACTAGTGTCCACCGTTCTTTTTATATTGGGTTTACTCTAAGATGATTTACACTTGGTTAATACGCTTCAATCTCGTCCAGCCATAATGTTGGCATCCAGTGTCCACCCGGTTTCCGCGATAGCCATTGCGCGCGGGAAAGCCCTGATAATCCGTGCGGTCGGAGTTTTTCATGTATTCTCTCCAGATGTTGCCTTGCATACCAATGACATGTTTCTTCACCAGTTCGTCCGCATCATCCGGGGCAGGATTGTAACTGTATGTCTTTTTCAAAGTAGTATATCCGCCAATGGTAGTCGGGGCGATAGCCGGGTCTTCCTGATAGAAGTCGAGGTAAGCGTAGGGCATCGGAGTCATAATGGCATTGTGTCCGGCTTTGGCAGCATTCAGACCACCCTCTACACCACGCCATGACATGACAGTTGCATTCGGAGCCAGCCCGCCTTCCAGAATCTCATCCCATCCGATAATGTTGCGTCCTTTGTCATTCAGGTATTTCTCCATGCGAGTGACGAAGTAACTTTGCAGTTTATCTTCTTTGCTATGTTTTACGCCATCCACTTTGCTTGGAGTTACATCATCTTTCAACCCCAGTTGGCGGATTAACTGTTGGCAGAAAGCGCTGTTCTTCCATGCTGTCTTGGGACATTCGTCACCACCGATATGAATGTATTCGCTGGGGAATAACTCTACAACTTCATCCATCACCCCTTCAAAGAACTTGAAAGTCGTTTCGCTCGGACAGAATACTTGCTCGAATACGCCCCAGGTAGGAGATACTTTTTATACGTTTGCGTTGAATCAAAAGACAATTCCGGATAAGAAGCGAGTGCAGCCAGCGCGTGTCCCGGCATTTCTATTTCAGGAACGACATTGATATATTTGCTTGCGGCATAGGCCACCACATCCTTGATTTGTTCCTGTGTGTAATATCCTTCATGTTCCTCTCCGTCAAACACCTGCGGATAGTTTACATAATAATAATCCACCAGTGTCTTTTTCACGTTTGGAACCGATTTCCCGTCAGTTTGGGGTATTTCTTGATTTCGATTCTCCACCCCTGATCGTCTGTCAAATGCCAGTGGAAAACATTCATTTTGTTCATAGCCAGCATGTCGATAAACTTGTAAATGTAGTCAATCGGTACGTAATGACGGCAAACATCCAACATCAGTCCGCGATGAGCAAAACGGGGGGCATCTTCGATTTCTACGGCAGGGGATCGACCAATTTGCTTTTTTATCCGCTTGTTTTCCGTAAACTGCCGGGGAGCAGTTGGAAAATAGTCTGTACACCGTAGAAAAAAACCGTTAGGTTGAGAGGCGCTCAGCGTGATGAGGTCGGGGGTGACGGAGAGTTTGTAGCCTTCCTCCGGCATACCTTCTTCAACAACAAAGCTGATTGCCGGTTTTCCGTTCGCGCTTGAACCTAAATGAGACTCTTAACAATCTGTATATCAGTACTTATATATAACTGAAAGGATATTTTGATACCACATGTTTCCCATCGTTTGTTAAGGTCATTGTTTCCTCCTTACACGAATTGAAAACGATAATTGAGCGTGTTTTATTCCACCATTTGCAGTTTACATTCATTAACACTACCCACATATAATATCCAGCAATTCATTGGCTATAGCTGAATCGACAATTCGCATCACGTTATTCTCTTCTGTGTTGTACCTAAAAGAAGTTGATGCTGCCATACCAAACAGTGTTTTTATCGATTATCGCACATTGCACTGACAGGTTTTCATCGCACTGTACATCTATGCCATTCTCCCGTAATTCATTTTCGATATAACCTTGTTCCTTGATACAAACAACGACTTCAATACCATTGGTCATAAGTTCCCGTAACAAAGATAGTAGCCGAGGGGTGTATTTGAACTTTATCTTTTGGCAAGAGATGACTATGCTATGTTTGGCTGCAAGCAGGTCTTGACGGAATGGTTCGGAAAAAGTCTGACCATCATAAATCAATTCTTGCTTTGAAACGTTGTTTCCACCTGTTGGTTTCGGGACACCATAGCCCACAGATGCGTACCCTCTCAATCGCTTACGATACATTGAATCGCAGAGAGGAACACGTATGTCTACATAGTCATAGATGCGCACCTCATTCTTTCCATCATAATCACGATGCAGCCTTCCTGCGTATTGAGCTATATTCCCTTTCCATGAAATGGGTAGCGCAAGAAACAGTGTGTCAAGTCTGGGATAGTCAAAGCCTTCACCTATGTATTTGCCTGTGGCAATTATGACCAAAGAATCAGAATCGGCAATCTTATCCAATTTTTCCATTGCCATATTTTTTCTCTTTTTGCAGAGTCTGCACCGACAAGGCTGACTACATGCATTGCATGAGGCTGCAACAATTCCGTCAGGATTCTCACATGGGATGTCAAGTTTGTAAGGATGATTGGAGTTCGTCCTTCTGCAATTACAGTTTTCACATCCTCAATGATGAGGTTGTTTCTCACTTTGTCTGTTGACAAAGCCTCTATGGTTTGAGTATTAGTATGTTTTGGTATCAGGCGAGACATTACGGAAAGATGTGAAACGCGGTATTAGGATACGAACAAAACCTTGTCTGTCCATCTGGCTTTTTGCATCCGCAGTATATCGTATCTTTCCACATTGCATAAAAAATGATGGGCTGATGTCCATCCTTACGTATAGGTGTGGCAGTAAGTCCATAAACGTAATGAGCGTTTACTTGCTTCAGCACCTGTTCAAAACTTACAGATGAGACATGATGACATTCGTCAACAATCACCATGCCATAGTCTCGAACAAAAGGCTTGACCTCATTGTTTTCCAAGCATGATTGTATCAGGGCTATGTCAATCAGTCCATGCAGAGAGTCCTTTCCCGAGCACAGTTCCCCTATGGGCGAAAGATGGCTCTTTCTTCGTTTTGAGTTGTCCGTAATGACTTCGTTAATCTCTAAAAAGTCGTTCAATTGCTTCTTCCATTGGTCGAGTAGAGATTTTCTGTGCACCAATATCAACGTGTTCACTTTCCTTTGGGCAATCATCGCAATGGCAAATACCGTTTTTCCAAAAGCCGTTGTGGCAGACAGTGTTCCAACTGGATGAGAAAGCATAAAGGTCATAGCTTGCTGCTGCTCTTTACGTAGTTCACCTTTGAATGACACATCGATGTTTCGTCCATGACAGATCTTGTCATCTATGAAGTATTCTACATTGTTTGCTTCAAGTGTCTCCACCACATCATCCTCGCAACCACGAGGCAGGGCAATGTAGTTGTCTGTCAGCTCTGAACATGAGATAATACGGGGAACATCATAAGTTGACAGCCGCATACCTTGTTTGGCATAAAACTCCGGATTATGGAATGCTGCCATTCGCTTGAGATAGTTGATGACCTTTGCCGACAGACAAGCCAAGGGGACGTACAGCATATTCGCCCTTGTCAATGTCATGCTTGACGGGAAATCCGATTGGTCAATCGTTTCGGGTTTAGGTATCTCCCAAGGCTTTCCCTCGCTACTTTTTGTCAATTCTCCCAATACAGAAGTGTGTTTCTGTAGAATGTCATCAACGGTTGCTTCTGACAGTTTCTGAATGCCGAGAAGGAAAGTCCATTGGTCGGGATACGGCTGGAAGTTTTCATCAACAAATACACTGTTGCCTTTTCTTCGCGCCTGTCCTTGCAATGGTAAAGCTACGAGATTTCCCAATCCACCATCAGGTAAGGTGTCTTGGTTCGGGAAAAACCTGTCGTACGATTTGAAGGATAGGTACACATCCTTATTCATGGCCTCTGATAGAATTGACTTTCCCAGTCGTCTTGCTTTAATGGCTGCAATGGCAGTGTCAAAGAACACCCACACATGTGCCCCATTGCCGGGCGTGACCGCTCTATATAGCAAGGGAACTCTCCATTCCTTGCATACACCAACAAAGGCAAGAACATCATTCTGATACCCATGCTCGCAACTCTTGTCATCGAAATCAGTACAGAGGAAATAGCAGGTATTATCGTTCAACATAGGATATAAACCAACTACATCACGCCCATAGTTGTCTTTACCGGCAAGGTGGTTAAAAATGTGTTCGTATGATAAAGGTGCGAACTTCCGGTTAGGGCATTCGGAACATTTGTATTTCCGCTTGTCGCAGAACTCCCTGTTCCATTCACGTTCACATACAGGCTGATAGCCAGACTTCTTAGTCGTTTCACTATGCCATCTTTTAGCAAACACATCCTCACGACCTTTGAATAGGCTCTGGAACAATCCAACTTTTTCCTGCAAAGAAAGGCTTACGGAAGAAGACGTTAGCTTTGAATATTGGGGTACAGCAAGATTACCATCATGGACACACGCCTCAAACGGTATGCCATGCTCGGCAAGAAGAGACCTCAACCGTTTATTCTCTTCTTCCAACTCGTGCAATCTTCTCATGATGGTGTCTGCATCCATAATCGTAGTCTTACAAGATTGTTTTTTGTGCCACTTCTATGGCATCGCGTTTCAGAATATGGTCATGTTCTGTTCCTACGGCATCTATCACTTTGTCGCCAAGCCATAGTTTCAGCATCTCGTTTTCATCTTGATGCAGCAATTCTGCAAGTTTGACTACTTGCTCTCGTTTGGCTCGTCTGTCTCCACGCTCAATCTTACTGAACATGGGGGTATCAATCTCTAATGCAGCTGCCAGTTGGCGTTGCAACAAGCCTTGCTCGTCTCTAAGTTCTCTTATTTTGTTTCCGAATAACATATCTCTTGTGAATTATTTTACTTACTAACATCTGAATCTTGATTGTCCATCATATTTTGAATAAAAACGGTCGGATTTTCATAAATCGGTCGGTTTCTTGGACAGATTAGGACTTTTTCGGTCGGTTTCCGTTATATCTTTTGTCGAATTTCGACGGAATGGTATGAATTTCGACGGAATTCTCTTTTGTTTCCCGTCGAATTTCGACGGAATTTGCTGGATTCAAACGTCGTTTACTTCTCAAACCAATTTCGCCCATCTGTCCGTATCAAGTCTTCTTTTTTCATGGCTTTCAATATATCTCCTAAACTACGTAGCTTTTTGTTCTTCTGTCTTACCTGATGGTAACACATCTTTGATATATTCATATATGCTATCTCTTTTCGCACCTTCATTACCAGTATTTTTAAGATATTGTAGAATCATCTGACGAAGTTTTTCCTTATCCAAACCTTTTGTCTTGGTATATGAAGGTAGTTGGTGCGTATTTTTAGCAACACCTAATGAAATGTTATAATTTGGTGCCTCACCCTCAATCAGCCCCCTGCATAAGAGGTCTTTTGCCACATTCTCATGTATAAGCCTGCCTTTCTGCACAGCGTCAAGCGATATACAATCCCATAGCGAAAGGGTATTGTTTGTTTTCAATAAGTCCGTATATCGCTTATTTATTTCGTTACCATAGATACGTACTACCACTTTCTTCCTTACTGCGTCAATTTCGTAATCCGGCATAGGGAAGTGTCTGCGCCATTGCTCGTTAAACATCTTCTTGATACCTCGACTTACGGTATCAATCATATTGAAGTCAACCATTGCCTTGCATAGGCACTCATTTCGGAAATAACTCTGAGACTCTTCGTTGCTCAATGCATTCTCCAATGTACCGGTGAGGAATGTACCGGCATTGGAATAATACAGGTAACCGGGATTTTCTACAAAATTGACACGCTGCTGCATCGTATAGTCTTGATGTGCAATGCAGGTTATGGAGTGCTTCGCGTATAGTGTAGTCATCATACTGCTTCATTGTGTCCGGGAAAAGCGTACCACCGGGCATTTCACGCAAAGTCAGATTTTCAATCTTTGAGAGAATTTCATCCACTGTCAAGATGAATGGAACAGTGAAGTGCTCGTAGTCAACCACATCCTGATTAGCATCCCGTCGAGTCCATGTCACCTGTGCCACAGCAGGACGAAGTTTGAAGGCTGATTCGTATTTACCAAGCAGGATGATGGCTGCACGCGTAATGCCTCCCATTTTTTGTTAACCCACATTTTCCGAGGAATGTCTTTGCATCCCAAGCGTTTACTTCCGTTGCTGGTATGCGACTGTGAACCTTCTTGAACATCATACGAGCCTTGGCAATAGCAACCTCGTCAAGATCCTCAACAGTAGCATCGGGGACGATTTCGGCAGACCAGTCTTTTGTTCCACTTATAGGTTCGTCCAGAATTACATTCATCCGTTCAGATGTAAGTTCTACGAGAGAATCTTCAATTCTCTGCCAAGCTTTTTTGTGAGCTAATACAGGACGGCAGGGGAAGATGCTTAGGAACATGGATAATCCATACCCTCTTCTGGGTATCATCTGTCACATACTCTTTAATGGATAATCCTTCGAACGACAGGTAAGTACACTGTTCCGTTAGTTTGAATGCTGCCGATTGAGGATTGGCTGGTTGTCCGTTGAAAGTAAGCCTTGAAATGTCTGTTCCGACTATTTCAAGCGTTTTGTCCTTTACGCCTATCACAAGATGCCCTCCCTCCATGTTGGCGATAGCTGACACATAGGAAATTACATCATCCTTCTCGTCCCCACAGAACGAGTTCTTCAGATTCTTAAATTCCTTCCACTCACATCGAGCATTCTCTTGTGGGTACTCGCGGAGGAGGTATTGCTGTAGTTCGAGTTCGGTCATATATAATTTAACGTTTAAGAAACTCTTTCAAAGTAATAGTTGTAATTTTGAGTCCCTTTGCCTTCACTTGTAATCCATTATCAGACGTTAGCAGAATTGGGTTCTCATCCTTGAACTTCAACGCAACTGTCAAAATGTTGTTATCTGGAGATTTCTTGTTAAAATCATCAGGTAATAAGGTAGGATCAGACAATTCCATTGAAACGTTTTCGTTGTCCATAGCTCTGTTAATCAATTTAAGTGCAGTTTCAACAATTCGCTTTTTTCGTCATTACTTAGTTTGATTTTGAGTTTGTCAAGTTCATCAATAACTTTTGCTGATAGTACGACTTTTTATATTTGGAATCAATTTTCGAAATTATGTCTGGGCAGTTTACAAAAACGTTAGTGTCTATAATATAGATATTCTCTTTAGTAAATGACTTGACAGACTTTTTGTTTTGAAGTTTCAAATTTTGACAAATCTATTTTTTTAATAACCTTTAGTCCATTTGGCGATTGGCTGTTATCGTGTTCTGATGATTGAGACCTTACTGTTAGTACATTACCATCGATATGTGTACAACTGTAGAGGTACTTGGAAACAATAGGAGATATTGTTGTAAAAATCTCTAGAGGAACATCACTGATAATTAGTGTTGTACTTCTTGAACGACTTGTTGCAACATTAAATCTGTTCTCTGTTAGTGCAAAAGAGATGTTTCTTTGAGGGAAATACAAAATTGTATAATCGACAGTCATACCCTGAATCCTGTCAATCGTTTCAACGGTAATGTCTATAGATTGGTTTTCAATATAGAATTCTCTTTGTAATTCCTGAACAGTTTGTCTAAAGGGCGAGATTATACCAATAGTACGTTTTGGATAGTTTTCGCTTATCCATGTAACGATACTTCTGATAGTATTTCTTGCAGCTTTAGAGCATACGGCATCCATTGCCCCAGACACATGCTTAATTATTGTTCCACCCTTTTGTGGGAAATAGACCTTGTCACTGATTTTCTCAAATGTAATCGCTTCTTTTTTTGAACAGATTTCAGACTATTTTGATAGAATAAACCTGTTAACAGGCAACTCTCATCGGTTAATCGATAAGATGTTGTTATTCTAAAAACTTGATGTATCAGTTCCTAATGCATATGTTTTGAGACCATTCGCTTGAATATCTACATTCCATTGTATGTATTCACTTTTTGTGGATTTAACACAATAGGAGGCAGCTGCATTGGATCACCAACTATAAGGCATTGTCTTCCTAAACGCTTAAATGCAGCGATAGAAGTTAAATACGCTTGTGATGCCTCTTCAATAACAACCAAGTCATAAAATAGGTTCAACTATATAGTCTGCATTAGTTGAATACTTGCTTGATAAAATATAATATGTGCAGCACAAAAAGTTCACCGGAAGGTACAACAAAGATCTTTTCCAGCTATCTTTGTACCTTTTTATTTGTTTAAGTTCATCTGCAGTTAACAGAGTTTTAGAAATTTTACCTTCTTCTCTAGCTTTGTTCAATGGCTCTTTTTCTATTAGTTCTGTTAGACCTTTGTTACTCATAGTAGTAACACATACAGTCTTTCCTTCTTCTATATAACGTGAAACAATAGTGGCAATAGTATAACTTTTTTCCTGTTCCAGGAGGACCCTGTAATATACAAAGATTCTCACTATCAAGCTTATTAACGATGCAACCTGCTATATCATCATGATTTGTCAATTCCTTTGGTTTCCAATCATCATAAGAAATTTTAGGCATAACAAGTAACTCTGGGTCGCCATTATATCTGTCTATATAATTACAGAGATTCTGCAGATATTGAGTAGGAGGAAATGTTTCTGTCATTAAATACCAAACACTTCGACCATCTTCTAATGCTTGCTTTATGCTTAAAAAAAAGCTTTCAAATCTACTCCCTGAACAACCAATATAATCATGACTTTCGTCTGGTTTCTTGAAATATAATGGCTTTATATCAGAAAACATAGTATGGTAGGATGTATTTTCAAGAAATTGTTTGCATTGACAAGTCCATTGTGAAATATTACTTCCCAATTCATTCCATGCATTCTGTCGAAGTATGCTAAAAGACATACTAATTTTTAGTCTTGGACAATGACCTTTTGGAACCTGAATCGTAATATGACCAAGGTTTTCATTAATAGACACAACCTTCCCCAAAAAACTCTATCTTCCTGGAAAAAAGAGAACTTCATGGGGATTTGAGGTAGGACACAAACTCTTGTTCTGATTCTTGAATCTGATCTTCAAAGAACCGTTTATAATTACATAGTACTTCGTTCATATTTAGAATCCTGCGTCGTTATCATCATTGTTATTATAAATGTTAACGAATAATGCATTATATCGCTCATTACTCTTTATACGGATAAGTACGTAAGCGCGTCCATTCTCTTTCAGACTACCAGAGAATATTGACTGAATGGTATTGTATTTCTCTGATCCCTTAACTTGTACAATAATGTTGTCATCACCTACAAGTTCAATTAACTGAGAAACACTATCTATCAATTTGAACTCTGAGCCTTTATTACCATAATACATACAGAGTCTATGACCTTCTTCATTCAATTTTTCCCATAAGAACTTTGAGATGAACAATATTCCACCCTTTGCGCTACGTGCATGGATGTAACCTTTATTGGTGTCAAGGTCAAAAGAACCCTTTGATTTGTTATTTTACGAACTCTCGTTTATCTCCAAGTTCAATACCTTCTACGTTTGTTAGGTAATTATAAAGACGATAACGAGAAAGGTACTGCTCATCAATGATTTCATTATCATTTTTTGAACTGTCAATTAAAGAACGACATGCTTCAAGTTCAGAACTATTAGGATCTGCAACACCTAATTCTATTTGCTGCTGCTTCTTCTTCCAGTCAGTAATGTCAGCATTGTTACCCTTTGGCTTGTACTTCTCGGAAATAGAATCTTCTTCATATAGAACAGATTTTTGTGGTTTTCTTGTTCTTGTTGAAAGTTCTTGGGTACGCTTCATTGGTTCAGTTCTGCTTGTTGTTTCAGGTTTTTACGTGTTCTCTCCTGATTACCTGTAGAACTGGTATCTGTATTATATGTTCTCGATGCAGATGAAACATTTCCTGAATCTTCTTTGGTAACTTGTTTTTCAACTTTAGCTTCTGTCGTAGAAGAATCATTGTGCTTGATGTTTTGGTCTTCTTGCTCATTAGTTTCGTGACCATCTTCAGTTCTAATACCAGAACTTTTTTGTAGACATATCATCTTCATTAGACTCTGTAGTGTCAGGAATATCGCCAGTATGAGTCTCTGATTCTTCTTCGGTACTTTCATACTTCTTTTTGTACTTATAGAAGTCTCTGCCGGTACATCATAGTTTGTATCGGTTTCCTCCACCGTTTCACGCAAAGATAGTTTGTTAGTTAGTCCTGGGAATTGAAGAATAAGTTCTTCATAAAAATCCTTATCTTCAAGAAGAAGGGAACAGTATCTATCGACCAATTTGGTTAAACCAACAATGGACAAATCTTCATCAAGAATATTACCAACTAACATCATATCTGCTGACGACGGTACCTCTAATGCTTCAGAACATGCCTTTACAAACTCTTCATAGAATACTTTTTCCTTGCCATTTTTCCACATAGTAGAATGTCTCGGTATCTGTGTCTCTGAAGAACATGATTGCATCGTCATTCTTAATATCTGGCATAATTTTACATGTTAGTTCAATAGAACCGCAATTGACAAATGAACACTTGTCAACGTTTACTTTGTAAGCCTTTTATATGCCTCTTGCCATGATTCACTATCTTCCTTTCCTACTATTGCTGCAAGAAGTAAACTTCTCTGATTCAATACTCTCTTACATTCCAACGATTCTGTCTTGTAATTCAGAGGTGTAGCAGTAAAACTCTTTTGTTTTGACAGTACATCTATACGTAGTAATGAGCAAACTTCATTTAATTTGCCTGAAGGAAAGAGCGTTTCTTGTAGAATATGAGGATCAGTACTAAAATGCTGTACTATGTATGCATCTGTAGGATCAATAGCACACATATTCTTTTTTATCAACATCTTTTTCTTATCACAGTTCAGCCAATATGATGTAGAACTGTCTCTATATTTGGTTATATCTTCAGTTTGTTATATTGGCTTTGTCTGCAATAATCCATTCCAAAACTTTTTCTCCTTAATTCATGATGTGAAGGATCTGAGTTTTCCAAATAGAGGAAACAATGTTTACCAGAAAGTTGTTCTTTATACCCAGAGATTTTATCTATAGGGGTTGTCTTTACCATCAATAGATGAAGAGGTATAGATTCATCACATATTAAAGTTGGCCATTTCTCTGGAATACGCTTTACCATATTGCCAATAGTTTTTCTATTGTACAAATTACATGGCTTTTCTGTTTCTGTGGCAGTTGGAACGCATTTTGTCTGTGCTGTTATCTTATTGTCTGTTATTAATTTTTGACAGAATCCAGCATGTCTGGCATACTAATATAGATATTCCAGAAATAGAGAGCAAACTGATGGTTCTCCAATAAAGGTATGTGCTTCTTTCAAATTTGAAGTGAACACCCCAATATTTCGTAAAAAAATCTCTTACAACAACCCAATTGTCATACTCTAAATACTCTTTAGATAGATACTTGATGATGCTGTTAGCCTTTATACCGTTACCTTGAAAATCACAAGCCCCATGTTTAGAGGTCTTTGGGAGATACGAAGAACCTAAGGTTAAATCAGAGCCTACGTGGAAAATGCCATCCTCTCCTTTGATTAGCAGTTCTTTTAATGTTGCTGCATATGGTTTAGATGGCAACTCTTTGGTCTGGTATAATTTTGCACAATAGAGAATAATATCATGCAGTAAAGGTTCATATATGCCTCTTGATATTCCACGCAAATTGTCTTGCTCAGAATTGAGATTCACCATAAGTGAAGATTTAATGAATTTAATCTTACGATTTACCCATTCATCTTCTGAGGTTATTATGTTCTTACTTTGAGCTTTTTCAGCAATTTCCAGAATAAAATTCTTTACTTCTGATGTATAGGAATCGTTTATTTGCTTTCGAAGACGTATAGACTTGATAGGTTCATTTTCTACACCTTTGATAAGTCTTACCTCGCTTACAGGTTGGAAAGTGTTATCTATAGTTTGAACTCTAAGGCTTATGAATTTATCAATATCATATCCTTTTTCCTTAAGTTCGTCTCTATTTGAAAGCAACACACTAGCGACATCAAAAGATCCAATGTATGTAATTTAGGTATAACGCTAGAGATAAGAATCTCAGTAATTTTCATGTTTTTTACACCTAATTTCTTCCAGAAATTGAACCAACTTGTAATATTCTCAACAGAGGTATCTCCCTGAAGATAGCGTTCATCAACAAGATATGCATCTTTTGGATCATACTTTTTTAATTGAGCATCAGTTCCTTTTTGTGTTCGATACGCATCTGATATATAAGTCTTTGGATTACTATTTAAATACAAAAATATACAACTTACCTTTTCAATATTCTGATTCTTAGCGATAAATGGTAATGCGTTGAATACTTTAATATCCTCTGTATTACAATATACATCCTTTATAGTATTCCACAGAATTACATTGTTCTTATTACCATCTTGTTTCTGATTGTCTGTCGCAAAAGTATTAATTAATGAATATTTTGTCTTTGTAAGCCAAAGCGATATACGGGATAGATCGAATGTATTATTTTTTAAAATGTTGCACCAATAATCAACAGCCCCACTTACCATATAAGCAGAGTCGATAATATCTATGTCATTTATGGAAATAATTCCGTTATCTACAAATTTCAATATTTCAGGAGAAGATAAGTTATGCCCAGTTGAAGTCGAAGAATATACCTTTTGGTTATTGGCTCCTGTTAAAAAGACTGGATAATTTGGTAATTTGTTTTGCAATTCTGTAAGTGCAATATCGGCTCGATGGGAAATCATAAACTTATGAAATGAAACATTCTTTTCATAGTTTTTTAATCCCTCTAGTAAGAATGCCTTTTTTCCGAATATAACAGAGTTAAAAAAAAGTCTGTCATATTGTATTCTCCAAACCCAAGTTTCTCTAGTACTTTTGTTCCGTAGGTAGAATACTTAGTTGATGAGGTTATTACCAAATTTGCGGGTAACCATAACTCTTGGTTAAAGCTTTCGATAACTTCTTCGCTATATAAATACTTAACAGCTTGACTATCTATAGTTGCAATTATTTCGTCATTGCCATTTATATATGGCATTGATGCAAATGTCTTTTCTCCTCGAATATTGCCATTACCTTCAAAGAGAATATCGTAATTCTTATTTAAGTAGTTATAGAAATCTAATAGAAGTTCTTCATTTGTCAGTTTACTATATATTGCATCTAACTTCTTCGTTAAAACGTTGTAATAGAAGTTTGCCTGACCGAAAGATTTTACATCAAATTTATCCTGAAAAAATGACTGAATCTCTTTTTTCTGAGCCTGTAAATCCTTATCATTGCCAGTATCAACCATAAGATTAAAATAATCTTCATTCAAAGAATACATCCAATCTTTTTTCTATCCAAAGTTTCTTGGCATGTTCATTGTAACTCTCAGCGTATATAAATATTTTCTCATCAACGTCATTGACATGAGTTGTCTCATTTCCTTTTGCGTCTTGTACAAACAAAGGGAAATGTATAAGTTGATTATTCTCAACTGAATCGATGTTGCTAAACAAGTATTTAACAAAGCTTACATTTGTTGTTAAGTCTGTTGAGATATTAGCTGATAGAGTAATTAGATTATTCTGATTAAGAATAATTTCTTTTATAAATGACTTATTAGAGAATGACTTTACACCAAGCTTTGATATAACAGCGAGAATAGAATTGTTAAAGCTTTCGTCTTTAACAAAATATTCATTAGAAATTATACTAGCCCATTCTTTATCTAGCCATTTGTGATTTAGTGCAACTTCTGCCTCGGTGGAGTCAAAATAAACACATCGATTATAATCATCTACTAACTTTTTGTTGATGTCGAATAAAGGTAGGAATTTGTATTTTGAATCTGCAATTCCATAGTAAGCAAGTGTATGTATGAAATCAATTGATTTACCGAAGGTTGACAGATATTTTATAGCCTTATCTGAATTTTCTTCATTGAACAAAATATTATCAATAAATGTTTTAGCGGAGAATGCTTTGAACATATTTTTAACACTATATTCATCTAGTGACATATCAGTCGAAGAATTTAGGATTTTTATGAAATCATATGAAAGGCAATTTAACTGACTTGTATATTCCACAAATCTTGCTCTTATGTACTGTACATCATCAAAATACAAATCACCTGAATTATACAGTTGATTGCCATTGTCTTCGCTTAGGAAAATCTTCTTGTTTGAATAGTTCTTTAGCCACTTCTTTTTGTAAATAAAAAGAAATGAACTTGATATTATTAGACTTTATGGACATCCAATCAAGGAAAAGATTATTTTCACAGAAAAGTATCAAATTCTTTTCCGTGAACTCCTTTTCTTGATTATGGAATGTTGTGAATAGTTTATTAAACGAATCACAATCCTTTCTTAGTTCTGTGTGAGGTAAATTGCATTCAGAATTAAGGAATCTCATAAATTCCTCATCCGTCATTACATTTGTTTCGGTTATCTTTGTTGTGTCAAAAAAGAACATTACAAATTTTCTCGACAGCAATTACATCATCTTTTTTTAATAACTGGTACAATAGGTATCTCAACGAGAGCTTCCTTAAAACCATTTTCAAAAAGCTGTAATGAATTTCTTGTATGATGAATGATGTTCTCTGCAATAATCAAAGTCTGGTATAAGATTAAAAATTGATTTATAGCTATAATCTCCAGATAGAACAAGATCCCGAATCCATTCAACGAATTTACGTCCAGCAATTTTTTTTGCAAAACGTTCATTCAATTTTATCTCAGGTTCTATATTATCACGAGGACCTGTTGGAATCATGTCTGTATTAAACATGAATGGGAAGCCGAATTTAGCCTGAGTAGGTAAATAGCAATTCACAGTAGAGCCTTCAACGGCTGAAAGATTTTTACCGTTTCTTCTACATGCAAACATTACTCGTGTATCTTCAAAGTTCTTGTACTTGTCAGGGATCTTTCCATCAGATGCCAATACTTCAGCGTTAATGTCTTTTATCTCATTTTCTGTGAATGAGTAAACATATGGATCTTGTGTAAGAACCCAGTTATTGCTTCGTTTTGTACATTTTTTGCGAGGAAGTCCATCAATAAATATTTTGTACACTATGTAAGTTTGGAACAAATAGAATGTCCTTTTCATCCTTAAAAAATATCAAGGAAAAGATGTTCATAGGCATTTTTTTTCATCACCTCTTAATTGATTTTGGTCTTTTGGTCGAATTGCCATCTGAACTCTAAAGCGTTCTTCGCCTTTGTCAAATAGCTGCTTTACCTTTCTATCGACATTTTGATTATCAGTCCATATTGGCATAATCTGCCAGGGATCATCTCTTGAAATGCGAGAAGACTCATCAAATCTTAAAGAATATTCTCCAGTCCTAAGATAAGCATAGTCATTTCCATTAAAAATAGTCTTAAAACCAATACCTTTATAACCGATTGCATTCTTTTTCGCCTTTTTTCTCACCTGCTGCCAGCCTTACTTATTGCTGCAATGTTTCGAGGGGTAAAGAAATCACCAGAATGTCTATAAATTAAATATTCGCCAGTGATATGGAACTCAACATTTACAGGAATAGGATTACCTGATTCGTCTTCCATCGGATAGTCGTTCGCATTCTGCAACAACTCATATATAAATGTACCATCACTACTTGCAGTTAATTGTGTACTAACCATTTTCATGGTATTTTTCATCTGATTAGAGATTGTTGGATCACAATTTGCCCATACTTTGTGAAAGCCTATTAACCAATTGCTTTGGCTCAATAGACTTAAAAGTAGTACCTGGCATTACATCCATTCGATAACCTCTTTGATCATTACACTTGACAATAACCCATTGAAATTCATAAAATTCATTTATTGTCAAGGACTCAATAGGATCATTAAGAACTATTTCAACTTCTTTCTCATCCAAATAGGTTAAATCGTTAAATGTGAGTGTGGCAATATATCTAAATCCATAATAGCTTTTTCGCTATTATAATAATATTGTCCAACGATAGGATTGGTACCAATTTTCCAATCGTTTATAAGATTCTTAACCTCCTCTATGTTAGGGATTCTTGGTGCATTTGAATTGTATTTAGGTATATTCTGTTTCTTGTCGTTTCTGGCGTCTTTTAGACGAACGACACGAATAGTACCGCCACCTTTTTTGTATAACCTTTGTTTCAAAGAGATATTCTTCTCTGCAAATAATATCACTAAGCTTATGTTCAAAACAATAACCTTCATAAGCTATCGACTTGCCAACATTCATGCAATCCACGAAACCGTCATCGTCTTTTCGACATGACGCAATGGCTTTTATTATTAGTTCATGGACAGTTTTTGTTTCTTTGATTAAAATCTTATCCATATCTTTTAAATTTTAGATTCGTTTTAATTATTAGATTCCTCGTACTTCCTTGTCTTCCTAAACGTAATTACAGGAGTTACCTTCTTAAGCGTTTCTCCTTTAACTATACTATACGTATGGGATATTAGTTACCAATTCTGGTCTCAACCATTCGTTATTCCACAATGGTTCTACGACCTTGCCTACTACCATTTGACAAAGGCGAAGTGTGTATGGGGAGATAAGAGGCTCGGTGATAATATGCTTTTTGCCATGCTTCGTAATCTGTTTATAACGCATCGGGGCAGAACTTGCTATGTTGCGGGCATCGATAATCTCCTTTGCTTTTCGTATGATACCCTCAATACATACCTGCTTACTATGCGTATGGACACTCTCTACCGACACCCCATCCTTGTTTTTCAGGATGGAGGGCGTGCTGGATGTAACTCCTACATTGTGACACTGTGTGCCAGTGTCAGTCGGTTGACCATTATACAATGAAGCATCAGTCTTGACAGACTGCAAATCCTTTTCTTCCACTGCTATCATTAGAGATTACTCTTGTAAAAAGAGACTTTTTCTTGGAAAAGAATTGTCATTTTTTGGCTACAAAGGTATAAAAATAATTACAGACACTCGCATAAATAGACGAAAATCTGCAATTTGATGATGTAAAAAGGAGTTTGGGCTCAATTGGGGAACAAAAACTGACTTATTTTGCTAACTAATGTCGTTTTATTTTGCTGTTCGTTTATTGAAATTTTTGTCTTTATCCCTCCAAGGCAATTCAGATGTTGAGCCTCCACCACCAGTGCCTACATAAGGTTGAGCTGTTCCGCCTGTTGCCAGTTCAATGGCAGCACTTAGCAAATTGGCTTGTATCTCGCTGACTTGCTCGGCTGCACTGAAACAGGCGTTGACAAACTCGTGTTCCGTCAGTTCTCCATTGCCAAAAGGCTTTCAATCTCTTGTCGCTGTCGCTGAGGTAGGTGACAGCGGTATGCTCAATATTCTTAACCTTTGTCCAGATTTTCAGGGTGACAGTATAAGGGTTGTTGCCAAGGAAGCGATAACCGATGAGTTCCGCTCCTGATGAGAGCCGGTACCGCTGAGGATTGGCCTTTGCGGTCAAGTTCTTCAATCCTGTTCTTCTGCCTCTCAATGACAGCATCCTTCTCGGCAGCTTTCCACTCTGCAATCTCCGCATGCCTGATGGCAGTATCGATTTCCTTCTGATAGCCATTCTTCAGTTTGGCGATGTCAGATTCATATTTCTGTTTTAGAGAGACTTTCTCCGCCTCCAGTTTCGTAATCTTAGCTTGGAATCTTGCCAGTTCCTCAGCTTTTTGATGTCAGTTCTTTCCTTGCCTTAGCAAGTTCGCCCTTACCAAACAGAGCGAGCAATGTGCTTTTGGCCCCTCCTTGGTTTTCTCCACTACCTCCTGCAACTTGGCGATGTCTTCCTCATACTGTTGCATTTGCTGCTTGTAGTGGGTGGATGTAGCAACATGCTTGGCGGTAGAGCCGACTATGCCACGCTTCAACCCGAATGGTTTCATGGCAACAGCATACGTATCCTGATATTCACGAAGTCTAGCACGCTTGAGCACGTCATCTGCTGACAGCCGTGGGCCTGACTTGGTGTTGTACTTCCTCTCTCCCTCTCGTTCACGGCGTTGCCTTTCGACAGTGACGATGGGCACGATGGTGGCATGCAGGTGGGGAGTCTTCTCGTCCATGTGCAGCACACATGATACAAGATTTTCCTTGCCAAAGGTCACATACAGCCATCTGAGGTTAGCTTCTATCCACTTGTCCAGTCTGCCTTCTTCCTGTATCCTCATCATCTGTTCATGCGTCCCTGTTAGGATGATTCGGATAGTCTTGCACTGGTTGCCAGCGACCTTGCGTGTCAGTCCGGCATGGTCTATGCGGTACTGTATGGCTTCAGTCCTGTTCCTTACTCCATCGGGGAATGATACCTGTTCCCTGTTCAGATGCGTGCGTCTACTGTCCGCATTGTCCGGCACATACGTCTTGCCATTGGCATCCTTTCTCTCAATGTGGCACGACATTCCGCTGTCGCTGCCACGCTGTAGGTGGCATACTGCATATTGTTCTTTCATCTTTCTTAATTGTTTTGTTTGTGATAAATTGAAAACCGTCTTGTTTATAAAATGCCGTCCCATCATCCACGGATGCTATATGCAGTCCGCTTATGGGGCTTTTTTGCTCTGCCACTCGCAGAGGGGAAGAGATGAAAATGCCCTAATAAGCTACGGCATTTTATAAAATCCCTTTTCTCTGACAGCAAGCTGTTCGCATTACGGTTCTTCAACGATTTGCAAGTCAAGCTCATCGATTAGCGTCTGTAAAGCAGGATTGCGGTCTATCATCTTCTGGAGTATCATCTGCGGCGTGTCCTCCATCAAAAGGAAATCGGCTATGTCCAGACCTTGGCTTCGCTGCTCATCCGTTGCCATTGCCTCCAACACGTCATTGACTGATGCGGAACGGCAGACCTTGCCGAGCATGGGAAGCCGTGCCTGCCACTCCTGTGTAGCTCCGAGGTCGGGTATCAGCACCACATCTCTGCCAGTCAAGGCTGAAATTGTACGCTCGTTGAAACATCCGTTCTTTCCGCCTGTGGCTATCCACAGCACATCGGGCATGAAGTGCGAGGCAATGGCAGCCGTCTTCTCACTCTCCACCACAAAGACCTTCCTGTCGGGATATAAGGGAAGAAGATGCTCACCGAAGAAGCACAGGCGTAGATTGTAGTCTTTCTGCCTCATTTCCGTATGCACCCAGCAGACGTGCGGCTGGGGATGCTTCACCCTTTTGCCTGTCGTAGCATCATACGGCATAATCTTTCCTGTATGGACACGTCCGCTGCAATCCACCTGCCAGAATACGGCAGCACCTCCCCATTTCCTTGACGTGCCTATCCGGTAAAGGCGACACAGCCTGTCCGTATCTTCCTTTCCGATACATCTGGCAAGGAATGTGTACAAAGGGTTAATGTCATAGTGTGACAACGTCTGCTCCATAATGGCATAGTCTATGAATGACGGTTGTGGTTCTTGTCGAGGTGCAAGAGATATTTGTATCGTGTCTTGTTTTTCTTTCATCATGGCGTTGAGAATTTCCGGATTTTCTTGAAAATAGCCTCTTGGCGTAAAGTGATAGCCACAACTTTGTTCGTGGTCACACCTGCCGACATAATCGGGAAATTTAATCTCCCTTTTACTGTCAACATAGCGTGTAAAACAGGCTTTGCAGCCACATTGGGGACACAGCTTTTACACCCGGTATGGTATTTCTCCAAATGAAATCTATATTGTTCCATATTCGTTTCTGAAATTAGATTACGGCGATTTCAGTTTTTCAGTTCTTTCAGTTTTTCAGAAACTGGGAATGTATGGCACAGACATCTTTGTATCCTTCTTCTGAAAAACTGCAGAAACTGAAATGTGAAACAGAGGCTTATTCATTGCAGTTTGGACTTAGATTCCCCCTCAACACTGCCCTTTGTAAATTCATCAAAGACCGTCTTCCGGTATTCCCCTTGCCAGATTTTATGGACAAGACGGTTTTTGAGAAGTTCTTTGAGGTAGTTCATCACCGTGCGGTCGGTCACCTTTAGCTGCTTCCCTGCGGCAAGAGCCTCCGCGGTAGTGAACGAATCGTTCAGCATCGAGAGCAGTTCCCTTGACGGCTCGTCACAGGCATCGTTGGCGACATACTCCCTTATCCTGCAATAGGAATCCTCGAAATATTCCATCAACCTTATAGCTCCATGCATAGCCAGTCTGGTCACGAACTGGAGATGGCTCTCGCCACAGGCATAGCGCAACACCTGCAGGACAAGTGCGATGCGTGCCACATGGACAGGGGGGCTTTCATCGGGCGGGACTCTATCATGTTGTCATCCTCTATGGCATTTGTCCGCAGTATGGTGGCATTGTGACTTGCGATGAACTCATCCCTGGCTTCTTCCTCCATGTCTATAAGGTGGAAATTCTGTTTCTTCCCGTCCTCACCAGTCTCATAGTCAAGGGCAAGAACCTTTCTGATGATACTCTGCCATGCCTCCATAGCGGAAGCGGAACGATGGTGTGTAGAGTTGTCTTCTTCCTTCGTCCAGGATGTCAGCTGCTGTACCTTGGGAAGCGTGAACAGAATACGGTCAAGCAGTCCGTTCTCCTCATATCCCTTCTTCATCAGCTCTCCCATACGCTTCGTCTGTGTGGTTCCTATCATATTGATGCAGGGGGTGTTCGATATGGAGCGGTATGGGATTGTTCACACGTACCACATCCAGTGCGCCTCCGCTCCATGCCGTCAGCAGCTGCTCTATCAGCTGTCCGTTGTTGTAGCGGTTGGCGGAATTGAACATGCCCATAATCTCATCCACCAGGATTGTGACACCGCGAGGGGAGTTGTGATGGGCATAGAGCAGAGCCTCTGGAGTGAAGTCTGATACAAGAGTGCGTGACAGTACCGGCTTCTCCATGCCGCAGTCGCTCTTGCTCTCCTTCGCAGCATTCTGATAAGCGGCCATGTCAGCCTTGAACTTCTCTATCTTCGCATTGTCGTTCCAGCGTATGGGACAGAATGCCGCTTCAAGAGGCGGTGTCTTGCCCAGTCCCGGTCTGCCCCACCATGATTATGTAGAGTGCGGCATTGGTTATCCATTGCCCTTTCACCCTAACATAGTATGTCCCTCCCAAAGCGGAAGAAACTGCCGAGAGCATGGCAGGAGCGAGTACTCCACCTTGAAGTTTTCGTACCTTACCATATCAAGGATGATGGTCTGCACCCTCTCGGGGAAGGCGTCCAAAAAGGAAAACCTGTGTCTTTGATACCTTGTACCTCCGACATGACCTTGTTGCATATTTCCAGTGCGATACCCATGCTCATGCCTCCTTCCTTTTGCAGTAGTTGGTTACAGTGTCGCTCCTGCCGCCAGTTTGAATGCGGCGGACATCACTCATGGCATACATGTTCTTGTTCCCGACCTTGACGGGTACGAGATAGCCACGCTTTGCCCAAAGATTGAGCGTGCCATCACATACGTTGAGGAGTTCCTTCACCTCACGTGTGTTATAATAGGTCTCCTCCTGTGGTTTCTTGCTCTCTATCTCTTCTCTGTAAACCATGATAGCCCGCTCGGTAATTCCCTCACCGAACATCTTGAGATCGGCAGCAGTAATTTCTATCCTGACATTCGCACCCTGCTCGACCAAGGATTGTAAATTTATAGCCATACTATAATGTTTTTTTGATTCTGATACTATGGCCATCACCTGAAATCCCTGATGTCTCCCTTCCGATGGCACATAAAAAGAGGCACCGCCAAACCTCGGGTAAGATTTGACGGTGCAAAATTACGCTGATTTTGTAAGTGGTTGAAATAAAGTATTGAAGGTGTGTCGTAATACACGATGCGCCTTCTTTTTTTTCATTGACTATAAAAATCGACTCATTTTTTTAAGCTGCGATATTTTGAGGATTTCTTTGGTTTATGTGTTCGCAACATCTAAATAGAGCAATTGTAAGCTCATAAAACGGTCTAATCAGCCAATCCATACCTTCTTTAGTCATTTTTGCACACATCTTTTTTTTTATATTGAAGGCAATGGCAAAGAAGGAAAAGTCCATGAAGTCCTTATCCTTTCCAAATTGGTGGAAACGTTTGTAATTCATATTGTTTTTTTCATTTGTGCGAACACCCACGGCTTCCGGTTCTATGCATCTCTGTCCTCTGTGTTTCAGTCCTTCCTCTGAGCAGAGCAACTCTTTGGCTTTTTGCTTGTGTTTTCTGAGTCTGTGATTCAACTCCATCGTTCTGTTCCCCTTTGCTTTAAAACATCGGCATCTTAGCGGACAGCCTTCACATCTGATGGCTCTGTACCTGGCATTTTCGCTGACATATCCGGATGCTGTTTTCACATGTCTAGTCCCTATCCTTTGCATCTTCTGTCCCATGGGGCAGATACAAAAAGTCTTGTTCTTCATTGTAGTAGAAGTTTTTCCGCCCTGAACGGGTCCGGTTTGAATCTCGGCCGCTGTTCCATGTGGAAGTAGTTGTATTTGACGTAGCCCGCCATACCGTTTTCTGACATGAAGCGGTAATTCTCCTCAGAACCGTAGCCGGAATCGGCCACCACCGTATGGGCCAACCTGTCATATCTGCTTGAGAAGGATTGCAGGAAAGGTATCATGGTCAGTGTATCCGTAGGGTTCGGAAAGAGTGCAAAATCGGTAATGAACTGGTTCTCGGTGCCGATCTGGAGGTTGTAACCGGGCTTTGTCTGGCCGTTACGCATGGCATCCTCCTTCATTCTCATGAAAGTAGCGTCCTTGTCCGTTTGGGAATAGGGAGTTCCTGTCCTGCAGCGTGTCCAGACGGTTGTCGTATTCCTGCAAGCTTTGTCCCTGTGTTCTTCCAGTTCCTCCAGTTTGCGTTTCTTTTTCAACGCAGTCTTTTCCTCTTTCGTGGAGGGCTCAGGAACCTGTTCAAGTGCTTTCCGCAATTCTCCAGCCATCTCAGTCAGCATGGCCGGGTGAACTCAATCTCTCATTGCTTTCCGATGAGTTCTCCTGGGCGATGACATCGTCTATCTGCCCTAACAGGACATGTATCTTCTTCATCAGGCGTTCACAGTTCCGCTCAACCGTTTTCGCCAGACGAAAGTATACTTATTGGCTTTGGACTCAATCTTTGTCCCCGTCAATGTATTCCACATTCAGCCTGATGAAGCCTTTGGAAGAGAGAAGGAGTACGGTTTGGGTAAATACCTCGTTGATTTCCTTTTTCACCCGGTTGCGGAAACGGTTGATGGTAATGAAATCAGGTTTCTCATATCCGGCAAGCCAGATATAATGGATGTCACGATGAAGGAGCTTTTCAATTTTCCGGCAGGAATAGACGTTGTTCATATAGGCATAGAGAATGACCTTGAGCATCATCCTGGGATGGTAAGGGCTGCGGCCGCATTCCTTATACAACTTCCTGAAACTTTCAAGGTTCAGGCTCTCAACCAGAGCGTCAACCATCCGAACTGGATCATGCTCTGCAATATCCTCGTCAATTCTTTGAGGAAAAAGCACTGTTTGGTTGGAATTATAAGGACGAAAATGTATCTTTGTCATAGTGAAAATCTTATGCCTAAAGATACAAAATCTTTAGGTAATAACAAAGCCCCAGCTTTGTGAAAGTCGGGGCTTTTGTGCTTAAAAAAAAGAAGGTGCGCATTTTGACACACCTCCTTTATGACAAGGGAAAATTGCAATAAAATAGCGATTTCGCTTTGAATTTGCGCAAAATAAAATGCAGACTTAGTTACATTTGAATCAATGTAGAGTAACCAAGTCCGCATAGAAGAGTATCTTAGTAAGCAAGTTCGGTCAGTGTTGCATACGTCCGTATGCTGTCCAATATGGTCTTAATGTGTCTTGAAGCCAACGCGCCACCTCGGGAAATGACAGGGCACTATTGATAGTAGCCTTCCTCAGGAAAGCCGTCCATCGAACCTGCATCTGAGGATGATTGGGGAAGTCTTCCCTGAAAAACATTGTGTCAGCATTATAGGGTGTGTGACGATTCTCAAAGGTATGGTTGATGGCATCCTGCAAAATGGCAGTGTCATATTGGAATGATGTGAGCAGGTGGTATATGTCATAATAGTCTTTCATACGGCTACTTTGGTCTGCCAAATCTATGATGGCGTGCATCTTCTCCGCTATCACGGTTTCTGTGGAATAGGCAAGGATACTTGCTTCGGGCAGTCCCTCTAACAACAGGGGGGTAGTCAATGAAACAGGATGCGGTGTCACTACATCCCCAAATCCAATGTCCATCGTGAGCACTTGCGCGATAGAGTCCATTGTCACTGGAATACTCAGACGGATACCATGATAATCCTTGAACTCGGTGATGTTCTGGGGTTCAATCTTGTCGCAAGCAAACTGTACACCATCCTCTTTGCAATCAACCGCACATATTTCACGGAATGCTTCGACTATGCGTTCGCCATCATTGCTGATGTGAGTGCCAAGAAAGTCTATGTCCAATGTGGGACGGGCGGCAAATCTCTCGTAGGCGTACATCAACGCACCGCCTTTCAGGTAGAAGTTATTACGATAACGTGTCTGGGAAATACGGTACAGCAGACGCTCCTGAAAGTATCTGGTCAGGATGGTCTGATAGAACACTTCCTCCTGCTTGGCTACATTGAGCAGCCTTGCCCTGATGGATTTTCCATAGTTTTTGATTTCACTCATAGTTTTAGTGCAATATACTGTTCAAGGATTCTTCTTACTCTCAGTTTGTCGGCATAGTCAAAATGCAGGGAAAGGTTTCTGCCGGGTAGTGCCAGATAGCTGTTTACCACTTCGGCACAAACGTCCATACCGACCTTGTTGCGGTATTTCACGGCATCACATACGCATCGTTCCTTATTGTATATATGGATGCGATAGCTGCTGATTATCTGTTCTTCGACACCTATGTCAAACATCGTGTTAGTGATGTGGTGCAGTTCGATTTTGGGAAGACCGGGAGCGTGACTTTCCTGCCTCTCTTCACGGCAATGTGGTAGGCTTGTGGCAGCGAGGTGGTAAGTCCATGCACATTCCATGCGGAGAAAAGGCATAGCACTCCACCCGGAACAATGGCTTCAACATCAATCATAGTGTCGGCCAACTGTTCGGCAGTGGCATACACCCCCGCGCTTAATGCGTACAGTATCACCATCACGCACGCTGTCCAGCAGTTTGTAGTATGCTGCCCTTCCTTCTTCTTTTTACCATTCCTGAGGAGGTAAAACTGTTGCTGTATCTCTTGCCTTCCATGCCTTTATACTTTTATTTTGTGTACAAAGTTACTACATTTATTTCTAATTGTAGTCTGATTGTTCAGAAATATACTCATTAGCCATGAAAAATTAACATATATTTGACAGTTTGGCGCCTCCAAATGGCTTTGTGTCAGATAATCTTACCTATGTCGTTGCGAAGCTATTCGAGTAACTTCTGGTTCGCATCGCTTTCGATGTACCGACACAATTGCTTCTTGTTATCTTTCTCCAACAGCTGTGTTTCTGTTCCAGCCAGTTTCCCGACGGCTTGTCTGAGGGAATGTTCGCTAAGGAGTTCACTGACATTGGGGAACTGTCTTGTCATGGCTGTGGCGTATTCCACTCCATTGAGAAGAGGAAGTCTGAGTGGCATTTCCTTCAGCACGAAATATGGCAGAGCCTGCTGCATGGCAGACCGATGGGTTGTGACGTAGCTACGGATGTAGGATATGGCAGCCTCACCGCTTTCTGTTGGCAGATAGTCTATAAGAGGACATGCCTTGGACTTCTTCCGTCCGGGAGTTAAATGTTGCACATCCTCCTTTGCAGTTTCCAGCAGTGGTGCTGCTTCCGTTTCGGAATCAATGTCTTTCATCGCATCCCGCAAAGCCCATTCGCCAGTATCACCGTCTTTATTGGCTTTCTCCATGGCGAAATAAGCTTTCCCAGTCTTCCTTTGTCCGATAACCGCCCTTGATGCTGACGGCAATGACACTTCTGGAAGCCAAAGAGCATTTAATCCTGTCGATACGCTCTATATGGGGATTTGACATCTGTTTCTCCAACATAGCCATCATGCTTTCAAAACTTTTTCCGTAAAACAGCCAGCTCAGCAAAAGAGGAGCGGAGAGCCTGACTTTCATATTTGGCTTCATGCCAATCATACGTCTGGCTATGTTCATCCATTTGCACTTTTTCTCTGTATCGGGAACCGCCACGGAAAACATTTCGTTAATCTTCTGTGGAAGGTTCTCTTTGGAGACCAGTATAAAAATGGAGTCAAAAGTCTCATCTCCATCATCGCCCCACGACAGCTCCCATTCCCTTGCTATATGCTGCATCTGACCGCTGACCGCCTTGAATATCTGATAATAGAAGGTCTCGTCGCAGTTTGTCATAATACGGGCAAACTTGTTATACTCTTCCCTATGTTCGTTCTTCCATTTGAGGATTCCGGCTTTGAACGCCTCGAACTTTTCCTGCTTTTCTTTGTCCTTCATCATATGTCAGTCGAGCAGGTTTACAAGTTCTTTCTTCATTTCATTGTCTATCTTGCGGTATCGTGCAAAGGCACGGCTTCCCTCGGAATGTCCCGACATCGAGGCTATCAGATTGGGGTCCTTCACCTGCTTATAGAGGTTCCCGATGAAGGTCTTGCGTGCAGTATGGCTTGTGGCGACCTCCCAAAGCGGACGTGCCTCGTCCTGTCTGGTCTTGGGGTTCAGAGTGCGAACCATACGGTCTATACCAACGTGTTTGAGGATGCGCTTGATCATCTTGTTGTACATGGTCTGCGTGAAGCGTGGCAGCAGGGCATCATCAAGATCGATGTATCGTGAAAGGATGTCCTTGGCCTTTTGGTTAAGTGGTACACGCACCGTGTTTGCGTGCTCGTGCTTGGTCTTCTGGGGGATATACTCTATACACCCATCGACGAGGTTTGCCTTGGTCAGCGAGTTAAGGTCACTCACACGGCATCCTATAAGACACTGGAACATGAACACGTCACGATATACGGCATAGCACGGGTCAAGTGCACTTAGGTCGGCATAATATACCTTGTCACGCTCCTCAATGTTCAGGAAGAACGGGTCACCATACATGGGCTGGGCTATCTGGTACTGGTCAAAGGGGTTGATCTTGGTCATGCCCTTCTTGATGCACCATTTGATGACGGTGCGGATTCTGTAGAAGCAGCCTGTGATGCTGTTCTCGGAACGCTCCCACTTAAACTTACTTTCAGGAATGTCCTTGTAGAAAAAGAGGGAACTGCTCGCCATAGGTGTGTTCCTCCTGCATCCATCGCTTCAAGTCGCGCAGGTCATCTGCGGTTATCGTGTCAACGTTGAGCTGGAATCCACGGCGGTGTATCACTTCCCTCTGGAATCGCTCGTACCTGCCAATCTTGTCTATATTGGCAAGGTGATGCTTACGGCTGTCCGATGCCAGTATGGTCTCGTCAACATAGTGCTGGATCTGTGTCACTAGGCGGTACTCGTCACTCTTGCTCCCCGCATGGGAATTGATGCTGGGGTGGTGGTATTCCTCAATCAATGACTGTAGCCACTTGCCGTCCACTCCTCGGTGATATTCCCCTGGAAATGAGACGTGTGATGTTCTGTATCTCCTCGTCAAACTTCATGCGCTTCTCGTCCGAGACTAGTGCAATGCGGGATTTGTAGCCTTGTTTCTCCGCACTCCAGTGGTTGGGGCTGATGGAGAGCTCGCTTGCCGCCTTGATATCTACGCCTCCCTTGTCACGCAGGCGGAAATACACCCGTGCGAGGTCGGTGACGTTGTTCTTCGATGCGGTCTTCCTTATAAATGCGGTCACTTTCATAGTCTGTATGCTTGCTTAGTTTATCATATCAACGAGTTTGCGCTTCATGTCATCGTCAATGTTGCGGTAGCGGGCAAAGGCACGGCTTCCCTCCACATGCCCGGACATGGACGCAATCAGATTAGGGTCGGGTACCTGCTTGTAGAGGTTGCCGACAAAAGTCTTTCGCGCCGTATGGCTCGATGCCACCTCATACAAAGGCTTTTGCACGGTCTTGTAGCCGTGAGTGTCAAGCACCGTCACCATCCTGTCAATACCGCATTGCTTCAGCAGTTCCCTTATACCGCTATTATAGGTATAGACGGGTTTGAACGGAAACAGTTTGTCCGTATCGGAGTTCTCATATTTGGAAAGTATTCTGAGCGCTTTCTCATGCAAGGGTACTCTTACTGTCTTTGCCTCGCATTTCTTTGTCCTCTGCGGCATGTATTCCACGAAACCGTCTTTGATATTTTCCCGTGTCAGACGGTACAAGTCACCGACACGACAACCGATATAGCAGTGGAAGACAAAGATGTCACGGATGACCTCCAACAGGGGAGTAGAAGACAGGTCAGCCTCATAGAGGATATTGCGTTCCTCAATGGAGAGGTAGAACGGAACTCCATACACAGGGACTTTGCATCCATACTGCAGGAATACTTCATTGCTTGTATAGCCCATTTTCTTGCACCAGTGCAGAAACACACAAAAAAGATTCATCGTGTTTATGATGGTTGTGCTTGACTTCTCTTTCGGCTTGTATTGGGCAGGGATATAATCCTTGTAGAAGTCAGGATGTTCAAGATACAGCAGGTGCTCATTGACTACATAGCCACGGAAGTCGTTCATGTCTTCCAGAGAGATTGTCTCGACAAAAAGGTTGAACTCCTTGTTTTCCATAATCTCACGGTTATAGGCCACATACCTTGTCAACTTACGGTACAGGTTCTCTATCTGCCCCTTGGTCTGTCTTGTTCCCTCATGCCGGCCGATATACTCCGAAAGTCTCGTCAGTAGGTTGGGATGCTTACGCTCATACGCAAGATTCGGATGGAGCACATCCTCGATGACCTGTCTCAGCCAGTCCCCGTCTGCCTTGTTCCTGTCAAAGGATGTTTCTATCTGTTCAATGATGGCGGCAATCTGTTCGGGAATGCGCTTCTGTTCATTCTTGTCCACAATGGTGTTCCTGCGATACCTTAGCGCATTGCCGTCCCAATACTTATCTACCACCTGCAACCCAGAGGCGACCTTGATGTCGATTTCCTTGTCGCGCACACGGAAACAGATGCAGGAAACACCTTGTTTCCCGTTCCCCTTTGCCTCTTTGAGATATACGCTTGCCTTCATGTTTTTGTCGGTTTTATGTTTTCTAGGTGAAAAGTTAATACATTTCCCGTAAATGTTCCCAATAATCCCAGAGAAACTTGCAGGCGATTAAAAAGATTTAAGATATTGTTCCCATGATAAAGTCAACTAAAACACTTGTAAATCAACTATTTTGTTTGCAGTTGTTATGCTTTTCTTTCTACTTTCTATCCTTTGTTTTCAATTAATTTTCATTGATTTATGTTCCGTGCTTTCTGTTTCTTTCAGAGAAATACCTGCTGTCAGCTTCAGTTGTTCGGCTAGACTGTTAGCGATTTCTTTTGCTTCCGGGGCATTCGGGGGGACTACCAGGCAGACCTTGTTACTTAGTTTGAAACGGCCTTCCCGGGAAGAATCTGGTTAGGCTTGGGAACGATGTTGTACTCGTTCACCACTTCTTTGTCTTTTTGACAACTGGGGTAATCATTAACAAAGACAAAAGAAGAAGAGAAATACTTTTCTTCATGATCTAAAATGTGTGTTAAGTTATAAATAGATTTGACATGACAAATGTACTTGTTTAAATGATAAGTTCCAATTATATGGAAATAAAAAAGCGGGGTGGCATTTTGCTCCTTATTTTGCGGTGATCGTAAAAGTATATTGTAACTTCTATTTGTACGAAATTATTTATGTCTGTTGCTTTATGCGCATAAAAAAGAATGAATCTTGTTTCTCTTTCTTATACAAGTTGTTTAAAGAACAGACCTTGTGTTTATAATAAAAAGTGAGAACGTTTATTATAAACGGGTCTTAAGTTTATTATAAACGATTATTGGCTGATTTCTTGAAAAATGGGTGAAGAATTTAAACAAAATGGGGCGAAATCCTTGCAGACTTCACCCCATTGTTAGTTCTTACAGTACACTTGCGTGTATGCAATCTGATGATTTATGTCTTTATTTTTGTATGTTTCATACCTGTTGTTTCTGATTCGTTTCTGCAAATATACAAAATAAAAAAGGAAAAGTCAATACCCTGTTTCCGTTTTGAAGGCCTGAATACATAGGCAATGGTGGCTGGCATCAATACCTCTTTCTCCATTGCTATTATTTGAGAAGCTGTTCCTCAATGATTTGCACGTACTTCTCCGGAGTAGCTCCGACTTCGACGATAGGTTTGCCGCCTACTGGAATAAAGAAAAGAGTCGGCAGCGCCTGTACTCCGAAATGTTTGCACAAGTCTTTCTCTTTATCCGCATTCACTTTATAAAACATGACTTTTCCCTTATACTTTTCAGCCAATTCTTCCATTTTCGGAAGCAGTCTCATGCAAGGGCCGCACCAAGTTGCCCAAAAGTCAACAACCACAGGTTTGTCTCCATTATAAACGAAATCATTTCCTGTCCGGTAATCAAAAATATGTTCCAGAAAGAATTGGCGGGTAATCGGATTCATCTTGCCGTCTTCCGCTTTGACTTCCGTTACTTTAGCTTCCGATTCGGGAATAGGAACCAAGTCGAAAGGCTGGAAGTATATTTTTGATGAACATAATCAATGGACAAAATGCCGTAGTCCAATAGTTTCTTTCCTAAAACAGAATGTTTCAGAGATGGATTCCTCACGGCAAAGGCATCGTCTATCTTTGTTTTCACGAATATTGTTTCCGGTAAGGTCAGGCTTTCTTCTTCTTGTGCCGTCTCTTTATAGCCGATTGAAACTTTTTGCGGAGTTCCCTTCGGATAAAGTGTGCTCCACTCGTTAAAGTCTTTTTCAGTGAGGTTGATTAATCCGTCGCTCCATGTATCTAAAATAGGAAAAATTGTTTTATCTTGAATCGATATCGAACATACTATACCTAAACCTGTTATCAATTCAAAATTTTCTCTATAGTTTAGTTTCATGTACGAAGGTCGGTATGGCTGAGTGATAGTGATCTTTTTTCGTCGCATGTCAATGGTCAAGACGGAAGTTCGGAATACTGCAGAATTCAATACTCCCATTACTCCCAGTTTGCGTAGATAAGGTTCATCTTCTAATATGAATGTTGGCAGACTATTGCTGAATGTATTATTGCCAATAGTTAAGGTTCCTATTTCATAGATCTTCTTTACGGGAACCTGTTTGAATTTGAAATTCTGATAACTTCCAAAACTACTGGCGTTTTTCGTGTTGATTTTCAGTTGGTTGACAGCTTCCGGAAGTAATGCATTATGTCCGGCTAAATCAAGTACAAAATTTGCTGTTTCTCCATTTATATTGGCTTCTATGATAATCTTTCCATCGATTGTTTTAAATGGAATGATTTCCGTCATACTGTTCTGTGTTTGTGCTTTTATGCCTGAAATAAAACAAAAAAGCAATCAAACATATATGTATTTTTATTATCATATTTCTCAAATTCATATTGTTTTAAAGTCTATCTTTCTTTTTTGATTTCTATTTTTCTCTCCTGATTGTCCTTTTTAATAATAATATATCCTGTATCTCCGGGAATAGCGTTCATTATCTCTTCTATAGCAATCTGGCTCATCGGACAGTTGCTTAATGAGGTTCCGTTGATATTGATTACCTGATCACCGAAAGATACTTGGTCTTTCATACTATCCCATATCGTTGTGATTTCAAATCGTTCGTTGCGTGGCAATATACTCACATTCCAAAGAACGGGAGCACCTCCCATATCAGTTTTCCCTTTTTCGAATGGGAGGAAGAAGAAGCGTTTACGCATATAGTCTATAATCACTTTTCCATATTTCAGCAAGTCTACTCCTATGATTGTTTCATTCATTATGCTTGTCGTGCAGCCTATGTTTGTGAATTCCTTATCCATGATACGAATAGAAGGTATGTTCAGTTTTTTGATTTCTACAGGACTTCCCAGTCCGGTTAATCCGGCAGATACAATCCCATGTGCATGATTTGTTTCTTTTATATCGGATATATCAGCCAGCCTGTTATAATCTTGTATCGAATATAGTAGAAAACCTTCTGCACCAGTGTCAAACAATATTTTCATTGTCTGTTCTTCTTGCTTGACAGTGATAAATGAGTGATATTCCGTTTCATCCAGAAGAGGAACTCCGTCTGTTAGTTTCAGTTTCTCGGGGCGATAGGGATAGTTGATGACCATGATTCTATAGCGAGAGTCGAATGTTACTACAGATTGTGAGAATGCGTCTCCACCGAGAATGCCGGCGACTCCTAAATCAGTGAAAAAAAAAGGATCTTTGGGTAGCACCATTGTTTTTAATAGCTTGATTTGGTAACTATTGCCGATGGATACATTGGAGACATATGCTTCTTGATAGTTTTGTCCCTGTCCGTTCACATCAGAAATGCGTGTATATCCTGCAGCGTTTGCCTGCATTTCAAGGGCTATATCGTACATCGTTCCGGTTTTGCCACCGGTGTCGACGATATATTTCGTTTTAACGCCGTTGATTGTGACAGGAATAATGATTTTGTTGTGTACCAATTCATAGGGAATAGTGTCGCAAACCTTATTTTGGATTTGCGACATACATTCCTTTCCATAGATTAGAAACATTAACAGCCATAAACCGGTGAGTATCTCTGCTCTTTTCATATCATTTCTTTTGCGAATTCATTTTTTCTGCTTCTAGAATAGCTTGATAGGCGTTAACAATACCTCCGGAGATACAGAAATCATCAAAAAGGAATAAATCTTGTGAAGGTCTGTCGTCTACTCGAATGCCTTTTTCTACTTCTACTCCTTTGCGTGAGGTTACACTTTTTAATAGAATATCACGGATTTGTGAGCCGGTAAGCTTTGGAAAATAAGATTTTATGAGTGTGGCTACTCCGGCTACGGTAGCGGCCGCTAGTCCTTCTCCTGTTCCTGTTCGGTAAGTGTCTCCCATGTATGCAGAATATATATCTGTTCCCGGAGCATAGATATCTAGTGTATTTGCTCCATAATTTGTATCCATAACCGGATTTCCTTTTTTATCAGAAGAGGCGACTATCATAAGATTGGTGAGTTCTTTGTCTTTACTCATTTTCCGGTTCGGGAAGAATTCTACTTTGTCCATATCGATAGATGTATTCCACGCGGGAACTATCACTATGGCTCCTTTCCTTTTTCCGCTTCTTTCAATTCATGGATTATCCATTGTTTTTGTTCCTCGGGGTATAACATATTCTGTTCAGGCAATACAATCACATCTGCTCCGTGGCTGACTGCATAATGAATGGCTAATGCCATATCTTTCAGGTAAGGTTCCCCTTCTCCTGTACAGATACGTAGCGTCATGATTTCTGCTTGATCGGCAATGCCATCGCTTCCTATTTTATTGTCACGTTTAGCAGCTATAATTCCTGCCTTCATTATGTTGGTTGCTGCATCGGATGTAAGTAGTATATTATTTCCATAATTGCTGTCATTTATGTCCATTGGGTTGTCACCTGTAATTTCTTTCCGTTGGTCCGTACCATATTTTCTTAAGGCTTCTTCGTAAGAGGCTTTAGCTGTTTCCACACTTTTCTTACCCATATTTTGGTATACAGGTTCCCATTTATCTGTATTATATAAACTGAAATAATAGGCTGTACATACAAAGGCTACTTCAGAGAGGCTGTCCCTTTCCGCTTTAGGGTCATAACAACTTTGAAACTCCTCGACGGTTAATTCTTTTCCAGGGAAGCGCTGCTTCATGTCTCTATTAAATTTTTTTCAACGTATTCTTCGATGACATAAGCAAGTTGCAGACCACTGTAAGTACTTCCTATTCTGGATTCGGGCATTACTTTATATCGATAATAGTTATATTCTTCCATGTTTTCCGGTGCAGCTACTTCCTGACGTGTTCCATTAATAATTTTATAATACTTTTTCCCATCAAAAATATAGTCTGCATATTTATCTTTCAAGCGGAAGAATTCACGTTCTCCTTCTCTCGTCAAAGACTCCACAACTTGAGCATCTTTGCCTCCGAGGAAGTTCCAACCATTAATATCATCAATAAGACCATTTCTATCATCATCTTTTTGATTTAATTTTTCTTTGGGATTGATCCATATAGCCTGTCTCAGATCTTCGTGTTCCACGTCCATTCCGGTTCCGATTAATGCGACAATCGGCCTTTTCTTGAGTTTCTTTTTGTTAGCATTCAAATATTCATAGGCTTTGTTAACTTCAGCGCCATATACACTGTCTCTGTCGAAAGAACAATTGTACCAGTCCAGTTCGGATTGTTTTTTTTGTTTTTCAACTTTTTGTTTTATTAATTGAGCTGATGTAATTCCACAAATAAGGCAGCATAAGATAAGGGATATAAGTTTTTTCATTGTAGGATGAGTTATGATATTTATATAGTCAGATTAATTTCTAGCCTTTAATATGGCTTCACGTACTTGTTCTCCGCGGACATTACGTGCTATTAGTTTTCCTTCTTTGTCAATGACTACAAGGAAAGGGATAGCATAAAAGCCATAAGCTTTGTCTGGATAGCGGAGAACTTCATTACTTTTCGGAAAGCCTGTTTTATCCCACAGCATTACCCAGGGAAGTTTTTCTTCGTCCAGCATCTTTTTCCACTTAGCTTGGCTATCGTCTAGTGATACGCTGATGAACTCCAAATCGTCAGCTTTCAGTTCATTATATATTTTTAGCATACTACGCATCTCCTTACGACAAGGGCCGCACCAGGAAGCACAGAAATCCAAAACGACAATTTTACCGCGAAAGTCTTTTTTTAAATTGACCTTCTGATCATTGACATTCGTGAAAGTAAAGTCGGACATTCTGCACCAATAATTTGGTGGGAAAGGATTTTTTGACTCTTTCTACCAGCCAGCGGGCAGATAAAGAGTTTCGCTCATCATCGGAAATCATATCCAATAATTTCTTATTAGAGTAATAGTCATTTACATTGGCCAGATAAGCAAGCGCGGATACCATATTAGGTGACAGTTGCGCGTTAGCTGGAAGAGAAACAGTTGCTGTGTCCGGGTCTTTATCTGCGGGTAAATATTCTTGCAGAGTGAGAAACGAGTCGATACCTTTAAACGACAGGGAACTTTGTTCGGGATTTGTCTCATCATAGTAGCCGATGATGTTCACTTCATGGTTCTCGAAATATATTTTTTCTTCCGTTTTTCCGATTCGCAATGTGTAGATATCGGGTTGAATCAGCTTCTGTTCTGTGGCGAACTCTTTATTGGGTTGGAGTTCACAGCTAAGAATAAGTGTTCCGTTCAGGTCATTCACTTGCAAAGTGGTTGGTTTCAGTATTCTTAACTTGCCTTTAATTTGTAGTCCATCTTTGCACCACGAACTTGTCGTGGCGCATAAGAAGGACGAAAAAAATAAAATGAAAAGTTTCTTTGTTGATATCATAGAATTGTATTTAAATAATAATCGTCACAGGAGAATAGTTACCAGTCAAATCCTGCCCAGGGATCGTCATCGTCTCCACCGTCTTCATCGTTGTTACCCGGTATTTCTGGATGAGGCTGAATATCCCAGTCATTCGGACCTTTAGCTATGGCTTCCAAATCAATTCCATAATTCTCCTTCATGTATTTGCGTACGAAAGCGAATTTCTCGATAATAAGCGGGAATTGACTGTATCTTTCGGTACTTTCGGCTTCCGTATAATATAATGATAGTAAGGCATATCCGGCAAATGTTGCTTCCCGGGTCGGGTTGCTGCCGTCATATTCTTCATTCAGTGTGAATTTATTTGTATTTACAGTACCTGGAAATCCCCTGTTCAAGTGAAAATCAGGACTGTCTGTTTCCCAAAAATAGAATGATATAGGAGTCACGTAATCCAAACCACGGTTGAATTCTTCGGGAATGGTAATTAGCCTTTTTTCTACAGCAGCCTTTATGATATTACCGAGAATCATTTTCCGACGTTGGCTGAACGTTACTTGGTCGTCCGGCATAATATATTTGTCGGTCATTTCTGCCTGAGGTCCGAATAAACAGGTGCTCCAGTAATCCAGACCATTAATGATTTCGTGCATGGCATTATTTTGTTTGATAACGACTGCTCCCAAATCTATTTCCGTTGCTATATGCACATTATAAGCCATATACCAATATAACGGTAATAATTTGCTTGTAACCTTTTTACACTTTTCGTTATTGAGGTAGGAGAATACATGTTTCTTCATAAATTCCGTATAGAACTTCGCCATTTCATCGTTGATACACCCTTCCCTTTATAATTTGTGGATGCACCTCCTGTCCAGCTACGATTGAAATATTCATCTTGCAAATCTTTATAAATCAGATAGACGCCGAAATCTTTTTTGTATTTGTGAGATGTCATCATCCCAGCTATTCGTTCCTTGGGGAACTTTGAAACGTAATTCAATGCCTCCTTCTGTGGGGGTAAGTGCATCTTCTTCATAGCATGAGGTGAATGCTATGCAAGTGAGGAGTCCCCATAATAAATATATATTTCTCATATTTGTTTCTTTTTTAAGTTACTGAAATTATTAGCATTAGTTTTCTCGTTTAGGAGCCAAAGGATTTTGTTCCAGTCTTTTATTTTTAATCAATACTTCATCCGGAATCGGCATGGTATAAGAAGGGTCGTTAGATTTTAGCGTATATGTTTTACCTTCCCATTCGTGTGTGATTTGAGGCATTCCGTAGCGTCTCAGGTCGAACCAGCGTTGTCCCTCAAAACAGAGTTCTTTTCTTCTTTCTGCCTTGATAAAGTTTTTCAACGTCTCACCGGTCAATCCGGCAGGGACAACTAACTTTTCTGGTTCGTAACGATTCTCCAATAAAGTTCTCATAGCTGAAAGCGCCTTACTTTCTTCGTTATTGTAGGCAGCAGCTTCTGCAAGATTCAGATATGCTTCACTTAGTCTAAAAGAGAGTGCAAAATTCTCTGAACCATTAGGCTCGCCCATTGCAGATAGTTGGTATTTCCCGAAAGAACTGTAATAGTCCGGATAAAAACTGTTATTTATTCTGTTATATTCTTTAGCTATGTATTTTTCTTTTCTTAAGTCTCCATCTTTAAAACTTTCCAACAGATCATCGGAAGGCTGTGAAGGCTTTCCGATAGTAGGTAATATTTATTCCCCAACCGGGATAATCGGGGTCTTCCTCTTCACGAGATACTGTTTCGTTATTAAATTCTGTGAGATCAGATACATTTCCATATAGCCAGATTACTTCTGATGATTTCAAAGACGTGAAATTGTAATAAGGTTCTGCTGTTGACGTAGAAGGCAGATTATTCAAATTGATTAAAGAGAAAGACCACTCATTGATTACCTTGTCGGCATATATCGCTGCATCCTTCCAATTTTCCATGTAAAGGAAAACACGGGATTTCAATAATTGTATCATAGGAAGGCTGATTAAATAGTTCGGTTCGTATTGCTTATCTTTCGATAAAGTGAGAAACAACCGTTCCGCTTCGCTCAAATCTTCTATAATCTGGTTATAAACTTCTTCTACACTATTACGTGTCATTAATAAATCTTCTTCGGGTAGTAGGTTACTTGTCAATTTAAGAGGTACTCCCGCTGCTTGCTTGTCATAATTATAAGGTGCACCGAAGTGATTGACTAACATGAAGTAGTAGAATGCTCTTAGACCTAAAGCTTGGGCAATCACATAGTTCTTTTCAGCTTCTGTTCCGTTTACATCACCAATATAATCAAGTGCGGCATTTGCCCCTAAAATAAATTTATAGTAACCTTCCCAGATATTGTAAACAACGGGACTGTTCTTTTCCATTATGAAGAACATATCCGGTTGCCATGTGAAAACTGCTTTCTTGGATTCTACATATCCTAATGAGTTGGAATCGAACTCATACCCGGTTTTGTGGAACTGGACATCATCATCGAGGAAACTTAAAAAACCTAGTAAATTGTTGCCTGACTTATGTTGGGGGTAAGCACTGCCGATTAGCATCTCTTGGAGGGCGTTAGCGTCTTTAGGAACATATTCGCTTTGGGATTTCGGTTCCAGAAAGTCGGAGCAGGAGGACAGTGATAATAAAACGATTCCTATAATTGTATATATAAATTTTTTCATCTTTTATTTTTTTAGAAACCAATGTTAATACCTAGTGAGTAATTGCGCGGAAGTACACTATTGCTGATTTCCGGGTCGAACCCGTTGAAACGTTTGCTGGCGATAACGAAGATATTATCCATGTTGAAGTTGAGTGACAAGTTCTTCATGTATATCTTTTCGCACCATTCGCGTTTCATTTGCCAAGATAAACCGATATTACGGCAGCGTAGGAATGAACCACTTACAACCATAGCATCAGACTGCTCCCATACCGGGATTTTGAAAGTACTCTCTCCATTAGGTAATTGTATGAGAGACATATTGCCCTTAGGCAGTGAAGGTATGATAGTATGTGCTTCGTCTCCCGGCTCTTTCCAACGGTTTAACAAATCACGGTTTATATTCGTATATGGGTCTGGCATATAGTAGGAACTGCTAAACTGCGAGTAGGGCGAGGGCAGACGTTTTTTGTTGCCAAGCAAGAGTGAGAAACTGCTGTTCAGAGTCAGTGATTTATACCGGAAACTTAAACTTAATCCACCTGTAAAATAGGGATCTCTTTGCCCTGAATAAACCAGGTAGGTGGTCGGGTCTATCAATCGGCTTCGTTGGTCATCCGGAATATCCAGAAGGTTGAATTGAGGTTCTCCGGTTTGTCCATTCAGACCGGCAAATGAGTATGACCAGAAACTACTAAGGGGATAACCTTGTTTGAGTATGATATCCGAGCGTCCGTTCAGAAAATCACTAGCCTTGACTTCGATATCCGTATGCCCGCCCTCGTTCCAGTTTTTAGATGCATTCAGGCTGACACTTAATGCATAGTCACGTTTTTGTATCGGAGTAAAAGTCAATGTATATTCGATACCTCTGTTGTGGATAATACCTCCGTTACGTTTCATAGAAGAAATTCCATATTCATAAGGCAGGTCTAATTCGACAATCGCATTAGAGCGTCTTGTGTAATATTCCAGATTCATGTTGAACAGATTAAATAATTCCAGATCGATTCCGAAATTCCATGATTTGGTACGTTCCCAAGACAGAGTCGGGTTCGGAATCTGGGAAATAGTAGATTGATATCTATTGTATAGATCAGCTACTGTTCCTTGATTCAGAATTAGATCCGGGCTAAGACGTGTGAGTGCATTTCCCTGAATACCATAAGTGCCGCGGAAGTTTAAGTTAGTTATCCAGCCCACATATTTTCTCATAAACCTTTCTTCTGAAGCCCTCCATGAGAAACCAAATGAGTAGGTTGGGTCAATACGATGATTGGTATCTTGTCCGAAGCGGTTGGATGCGTCATTACGTACATTGGCATTTATTACATAGCGATTTTTGAATGAATAGGCCAGTGTGGCAAATACAGAGAAGAAATTATCTGTAGTATTAACTTTTCTCCAACCACCGTCATATATTCTTTGTAGAATGCCCCAACCGCTGTTTTGAGAACCGGTAATTGGTTCGAAAGCTTGTAAGGTGGTCGGGCTTGTGATGACTTCTCCTCTATCGGGAACATATCCCCATACCGTATTGTTGATTCCTTTGTTGGTAGTAGAACGCAATTCCATACCTATTAGTGCATTCAATCGGTTCTCATCATTAAAAAGCCTTACTGAATTGCAACTTGTTCTGTATGTTGTAAGAGTATTGATGTGTGTTGTTAGTAAACAATTCACCACCAAAAGGGAAGTAAGGCGGCTTTGAATTCTTTACTGGCTGGTGAAACCGAGTTAAAGTCATATCCGCGATAATTCTCGGCAATGTAAAATGTCCGTTCCGATTCCCATGCTTCGTTTGTACTATTATTATCCGAATATCCTCCGGTGAATTGATAAGTCAGCCAGTCTAGAATGTTCCATTTTAAGTCAAGTGAGGCGGACAGATAGCTGGATGCTGATTTTGAGCCGCTATTCTCCCGTTCATTAATGAAATTGTATGATAACGATCTTACTCCTTCATTATATGGATAGGAGGCTTTCATCTGATAATAGACATCAGGGTCTATTGAGCGGTTAGTGGTAGTGGCATATCCTAAAGGATTGACTCCTCCCGCAAAATCCTTTATTCGTGTTTACACTTCCATTGATAGCTGCATTTATGGTTAGTTTCTGTACCGGACGTATAGTGATAGCAAGACGGCCGGTCATGCGTTCACTATCATTTCCAATTTCTTGTCCTTCGCTTTTGGAATATCCCATAGAAGCCGAATAACTGTATTTGTTTGTTCCGCCGGAAACACTTAGATTGTGATTATGGCTGAAAGCGCGGCGGGTTAGTAGTTTGAACCAATCTGTGTTTTGTGTTTCCAAAACATTTCGTTGGGCAAGGAAACTCTTCAGAGGATATATCATGTGATAAATACATATTCAATAATCCTTCGTACGTGTACATTTGTTTGATAGGTTCAGCACTGTAAGGAGTTCCCCCAGTTGA
>VOFK01000156.1_pt1 | contig 56242 bp, 58 predicted proteins | sample 5384121 | NCBI WGS metagenome assembly VOFK01 (sample SAMN12384730, study PRJNA508395) | human gut metagenome | isolation source: healthy gut J | host: Homo sapiens | reverse complement strand
AGCTATTGTCGATTAAGCAATACGTCCTTGTCAATCTTGATTTGACCAGGAGTACCAGAACAACTCTTGCTGTAAACTTTATTATTGCAGAATCATATGTTGCTTTATAGCCATTGTTATAATTATCTACTGTTGCAGGATACATTGTAACTTCAGGAATTAGGTTTGTCTTTATAACATCAAGGTTATAGGCCTTTTCCGTCTTGTTATCTGTTGCGCCAACAAATATATTTTGTTGAGAAGTTGTATCCGCTGTAAGTTTAAAGCCTGTCCATGTATGCTTGTTTACTGTATACTTATCGTTATCCTTAATATCACTTATCTGAACATTTGCAAAATGTTTCAACAGTCTTAGCTGTTAAATCTACCTTTTCAAGATCTTCAGGAACATACGCTGTATATCCTGTGATATTACCGTCGTCATCCTTAGTAGGAACTGCGATTACAGTTTGTGTTGTACCGTTAGTGTCAACGTATTCTGCAATGACGCTTTCAAGATCAACAACTGTATTCTTAATAAAGATTCTCAACGTTGATTCAGAAACCTGTTCATAATGCTGACCTGCATAATATACAACCTTTACAGGAATATCAAGCGACTTGCCTTCTTCAAGGTTAGGTACTTGTACAGTACCGTATCTCTGATTCAAAGTTGCGTCGTTATAAGTATAACTTACATTGACTCTGTTATCATCAGGGATAAGTCCGATATTAGTATTATCTGCACGGCTTACCAAAGCATTATGTGTTACGTTTCCGTTTTCATCAACAAGTTTAGTTGCCTTATCACCCGTTGAACCGTTCCACTCTGTATAAGCTGTCAAATCAAGATTGATTTGAGGAACAATTATAATTGTGTGTACTTTTCACGGTTTACTTCGTCTGTCGCAATGACATATGCGTATCTTGTAGATACTACTCCGTCTGTAAGAGCTACATTCTTTTCAGTATATGTCTTCTTTTCATACGGAACATTTGTCAATGCACTGTCAGTACTGATATATACTCCTGCAAGAGCATTATCCTTTGTTGTTGACGCAGTAAGTTCGGTTAACTTATTGATACCGTAAGGAACTCTTACTATGAATTCCTTATCTGATACAAGATATGTTGTATCAGCGTTTATTGTTTGTTCAATGCCGTCTGCATCTATGTACCTTAGCGATTACGTCAATGTCTGTCTTATCGTTAATTCCGCTGATTCTCAAGTATGCCTTTCTATCGACACTTATCTTACTTGATGGTCTGATTGAAATTGTCAATAATACACTGTCATCATTAATCTCGTATCCGCTTATTGTCCATATATTGCTTGCGGTGTCTTCTGCTTTTTGTTCCATTTGCTGAAACATTTACAAGAGCGCTGTCGCTGACTGCCTTAACATATAAGTCTGCCTTATCCGTTGTAACAGTTGCTTCATATACATCAGCCGTTGAACCGTTAATTACTTCTTTCTTAACATTACCGATTTCCTCAGTGCCGTCTACCTTAACTGATTCAAGACTTGTATTTGCTCTGTATATTGTCAAAAGTATATGTCTTATCATTTGTACCTGATGAAGGTTTTTACATTGATATTGACATTCTGTTCATCGCTTGTTAACTGATATTCCTTATATTCATCATACGATGTCTTGTATGTTGTATTCGGTTCAATCTGTACCTTAGCCGAATTAGATTCTGCCTTTGCCTTAATGTCTGTCAATGAAACATTTTCATCTACTATTGCAGCATATGTATCATCGTCAACCTTTTCGGCTCTGACAACAATTTCATCGCCCTTAGCGTCTTCATATGTTAAGTCGATATAGTCAAGATTATTATTATCGTCCTTCTTATAAATTCTTACATATGATATGTTATTGAACGAACTTGGAATATTAGCATTTCCTACATTAACCTGAATTTCTGCATATCCGTCTTTCAATGCCAATGATGAATTATAATAGCTATTTGAAGAAGTTGCATTCGGTTCAGGTGCTGTGTCAGGAAGTATACCTGTTGTAAGTTCAGCATTAACGTCGCTTGCCTCAATTCGTATATCTGTATAATTGCCATCTATGAATATCTCATAAACATCAGCTGCTCTGCCGTCTATTGATTCAGAAACGGTTGTTGGATAATATGAATTACCCGATGCGTCTACTGTCTTTAGTTCAAGATTTGCGATATATACATTAACCTTATATTCAGCCTTAGCTTGTCCGTTTGATGATACAACAGTAATCTTCTTAGCAGTAACCGGTGCAGATACATCTTCAAGAACATCTGTATGTCTTGATGCAACTGTGTATTACCGTCTATCTGTACCATAGCTCCGGCATTGGCTGCCTGAGCAATCAAGTCAACAAGTACATCACTTGTCTTGTCAGAAGAAATCCATGCGTTATATTCGCCGTTTTCTCCCTTAACTGCCTGAACTGTTCCCTCAACGTTGTTACGAGTATATCTAACTTCTACTTTTTCAAGATTTGTATCTTCATTTGCCTTGTATACATTTAGATAAATTGTCTTATATGTATTTTCATCGGCATCTTCTGCACGAATTTTGAACTCGAATGTTGTCACTTCTCCGTTAAGAGCCCATTCTTCTTTTTTCAAATACACTGTTATTTACAGCCGAATTTGGTAGAGCCGCACCTACTGATGCGTAATCACCGCTTACCATAGCGTTATTGCCGCTTGCTGTAACCTTAACGTGAACATTTGTCTTATCTTCACTGACAATCAATTCATAAACGTCATTTCCGTTTTTATCTGTTGTTGCAACAGCAAGTTCATTATCCATATCCTCTGCATAAACTTTAACTTCACCTATATTTAGGTTCTGTCTTTCAAGTTTTAGAGTATATCTGTATGAATACTTACTGTTCGAACTGCTACATATACAGGGATATAGAATTCCTTAATGTCGTTTCTTAGATATACATCTCGGCTCCAATCTGTTTCTGTATTAAATTCGCTCATTCCTGAAGTCGGTACAGTCATGTAGTCCACATTTCCGCCAATCAATGTAGGCAATGTCATTGTAACTTCGGCATTTGATGCAAGTGCCTTTGTCCAAATGTCTATTGTTTCATCATCTTGGTCGATTTGAAGTGTGTAGATACCCTTACTGTCAGCTGTAAGAGTTGTGTAATCGTCCTCATCTGCACGCTTTGTCTTTAAGAATTCAAGACCGCCAACATAATCGGCTCTTTTCCAAAACAAGCATATAGTCAACTGACTTTCTGCCACTCTGTGAAGTTACTCTTACAACATACTTAGTTGTTTCGCCGTTTTCAAGCGGCATATCTGAATCTGTCCATACACTGTCTGATGTTGTATCATCCGATGCAAGAACATTTTCAAGTCTGTCAATAACTTCAATTCTGCCGTTATTCTTAGCTTTCAAAACAACATTTGCTATTTCGCTTGTTAAGTTGTGAGCATTATAAGAAGTTCCGCTTGCTACTACATTTGTATCGTTTACAACTACGCTCTCAAGTTCTGCAACATCACTCTGGCGTACCAAAGTAACTTTATGTGCTTGAGATACGGCTATGCCGTTTTCATCAGTTGCTGTTGAGATAATATCAAAGTCTACATCGTAGCTTGATCTTCCCGTACTTACAGGAACGCTAATTTCTATTGAACCTACTCTTGACTTCGTACCAACCTTTACAGTTGCTGTTGGGTCTTCAGCCTCAATATACAACTTAACTGTTTGTGCACTGTCTGTAATTTCAACTTCATGTGAATCACAGTTGCTTGATGTATCTGTATTATTTTCAGCAACGCTTTCTTCTGATGTACCTCTTTGTGCAATAACTGTCTTAACTGCCGTATTGCTTGAAACCTTATTCAACCACAATGGATATAATGCTTCGTTGCCTTGACCATCGCTCACATAAATAGTTAATTCATTACGAGCGTTGTTTAGATTTTCGACATTATACAAGTCGATTCTACGTTCAAAGCTACCTGTGTCCTCATCTGCAACACCTGTTACAAGTTTTGTACCTTGTCTGTAAAGTTCAAGTACATAACCGTCTGATGGTGCATTTAGTGAAACAGTTACATATTCGCTTGTGTTTTCTTCAGGGATTACCGCTACATATTCGCCGTAATCATTAGCTGCAATACGTCTTGATACAGCCTCATCATTATCCTTAACAGATACTGAGATTTGCTTTAACTTAGAGTCACCCTTTGTAATTACAAGATTTCTTGTTGTGTATTCAGTATACGGATAAACCGAAATATTTAGCGGAACAGTGAATGTTGTTTCGCCTGCCTTTGCTTTATATATCGTAATCCTGTTCATCCTCATACAATGCCCAATCGAAATCTCCGATTTGTACCTTAGCATCCTTATCATTTGCCTTTACATAAACCTTAACTTTCTTTGCATTCGGAAGTGCCTGATATGTGTACTGTATCTTATTATAGATAAGTAGATTATCGTCGGCTCTTACCTCTTCAAGTTCAGGCATTCTTCTTGTAAGAGTCAAGATATAATGCTCTGTTACAAATTCATTATCAATATTATGTGAGGTTACTGTGAACGGTAGATTTACTACATTCTTTCTCATTGTATAGAATCTTGTCAAAATACCGCTTGTGCTGTTTTGCTATAACAGTTGAACCGTCCTCATCATAAAGTGTAATACCTTGATATTCATTTACACCCTTGATTACAATATCACCGTAATATTCTTTTTCATTTACAAGGTTTACAATATACTTAGCCTTGTACTGCTTTTTGAGTACCATCGGCATCTGTATAGTAATCATCTGAGTTAGGACTTTAATCTTGCCTGCCTCAATGCCCTTGAATGAAACGCTTTCAAGATCTGTATCGTCATCACCTGCATAAAGGATTTGAAGTTTGTATGTCTTGCTTGCCTTTCCGTCTGCGGCGTCAACTCTGAATTCAAAGTTTGTAGTACCGCTTTCGTTCTGTGCGACATTTTCAAATACTCCGCCTCTGTATTTTTTTGATACAGGTGTTTCGATTGTGTCACCCCAAAAGTGTTACAGTTGACATTGCGCCCTTAGGCATAATTGTAATATTTACAGGGTCATGTCTGTTTACTGTTGCAACATATGTATAATCTTCTATTGCAAACAAGCTTATATCTACAAATGTATTTTGACCCTTTTGTACTTCTGTATCATTTACATATACTTTCTGTACATCAGAATATCACGATCTCTTTGTGATATTCAATGTATAAACTTTTGCTTGTATCTGCCTGACGATGATGTTGTTTCTATCTGATAAGTAGTAATTCCGGTTTCAAGTGTACGTTCTACAATAAGTTTACCGTCTGCCTTATCAGCTGTTCCTCTAAATTCGATTGTTGTATAACCGTTTAGAGCATTTACTTCAATCGTTGCAGGATTCCAGAAACTCAATGGGTTATCCTTATCGTATGTCGGAATTGACGCATCATAGATTGTCGGATTTTCCGGACGAGGTATAGCCTTAATTGTATTAACGATAATATCTCCCAAATCTGCATTATGAGATGCAGTATACAATGCAATGACATATGTCTTCTTTGCATTCGGAGTCTTTTTCATCGCTTTCATAAAGTTTAGACTTAACTGTTACCTCGATTGTGTTAACCTCATTATTAAGGTCAACATCATACATATAACCTTCATTTTCCCAAACATTTGAAAGTGTGCTAAGCGTCTGATCGTTGATAGCTACAATGTTTGTATTTTCTGAATTTGTTTCAACATATGGTTTAACAGATTTTTCTGCAACCATAAAGTTATATTGGCTGCTTTCTTCGATGTATGTACCTTCTTGACCGTCTATTGTTACTATCTTCAAGCTTACATCATCATCTACACCTTGTAGACGAAGGATATAATCTTGTGTTGCGCCACCGTTATGCGGTGCAACTGTAATACGATAGTATTCATAGTAGTCAGGAGCAATCTTAACACCGTCTTTTTAGTACAAATTCTATTGTACCTCTGTTTGTATTGTTTTCAACCGGCTGTTTAATCGGTTCAAATATGCTTGCGTCACTGTCTGCCGACTTAACACGAACAACATTTGTAATTGTAGCATGTTTATCTGTCGGAACAATCTTGATTGTTGCATCTCTCGGAGGAACCTTACCATCCCATACAGCCTCATGCTTAACGCTGTTATAATGACCCGGTTTATTCTCCTCAATTATAATCTGCTCAATTCCTGTGTTGCCGCTCTTTGTTGAAATACGAAGTGTGTATGCTTTGTATTCTTCATCGCTTTCGGCATTTTCAGCTTTAACACGAATTTGATATACCGCCGTTATTTACATTCTTCATAATGTCGCTGCCCAAGTCAACGCTCATATTTGCATCAACGTCAGTGTAATTTGTCTGTGCAACCCACTGAGTTCCGTCATACTTGAACAAACCAACCTTAGCGCCGATTGATTCCGGAGTAAGAACTGCTGTTGCCTGTGCCTGTGAACTGCTTGTGTAAATGATGTATTCTTTAGTAGATTCATCATATTCAACTTCTGCATCCACATTGCTTGATGTAACTGTATCAAGTTCTGCAGTTTCATTCTTTCTTGTTAGAATTAATGTGTAGTAACCTCCGTCACCCTCACCGTACGGTGCAAGAGTTCCGTCTTGTGCAGTTACATAGATTCTTACGTTTTCAATTTCTTGATCCGGAGTTTCTATTGTCTTTTGTTTCAGTCTTTACATTTGTAGGAGGTGTTGAATTAATTCCTACAAGTGCATAGTTGCTTTCAGCCTCTGCCTTTAATTCATAATCCTTAGCTGTGTAAGAGATACTTGATTCAAATACACCGTTGTTATGTTCAACCTTCTTGCCGTTGATGTACAATACAAGGTTTGTATTGTTATCCTTTAGGTTAGAAGTGAATGTGTATTCCTTAGTGTATTCCTTAACGCTACCGTCGGCGAATGTACCGAATGCGGCATGAACAAGAATCTTATATTCTTGCTTAGTATATGTTGTGCTAAGCATTTGATCAAATGTAACAGTATTATCGAATACATTTCCTATTGTATTTGATTCTGTACTATAATGATTTGATTCGGAATCAATCGTAAGCGTTGTTCCGTTTGTTGACATAATATACAACAAACCGCTATTTGTATTCTTTTTCTTCAAATACATAATAGTTTCTCTTTTCACTGTCATAGCTTGTCGACGCATTGTTGTACTTCAAGTCTACAATACCAATGTCAAGTGTATGAAGTTCTACATTCAAGATGTACTTCTTCGTATTACCTGCCTCGGCTGTAACTGTTACAGGAACATGGAATTATGTTTCTGTTATTTTCATCTCTCTCAACAAGGTTAAGCGAGAAGCTTACGTTTCCGTCAGCGTCTGGCTCATATTCAGCCTTGCTTGAGTCAATAGTAAGTTTAGCCTTAGGGCTTGATAGTTTAACTGTAAATGCCTCTGTATAAGATTCTTTTCAGGGTTATCAAGATCCTCATTTGCGAATACAGTAAATCCAGGTATTTGATTTTCATCTAATCTTTCTGTTGAATCACTGTTTTCGTAAACTGTATCAGGATTAATTGTAACACTACTGATATTAGCATCTTCAGACTTCTTATTGATATTAAGAATTATCGGTGCATCTTCGTTGGTAATCATTGTACCGTTATCTGCATATAGATAAATCTTAACAACAGTTGTCTGACTGTCAGGGTCAATAGCTTGACCTATCTTAATTCTTTCACCTGAATCTTTATCTACATTAGTACCATTATAAACAAGTGGGTAAACTGATGTATCAAGATCAAGTTTCAATGTTTCAATCCATGAACGTTCGCTCGGTGTATCCGGTGTTTCAGATGTATCTGTGTCTTCGCCATCTTCACCTTCATCGGCAGTATTTTCACCGACCAATAGTGAGATAATATCCGAACGATTAGCTATTGCTTTAATGTCTATGGATGTCATATTATTCGGAATACCAACTGAATATTCACCTGTGATTGAATCAGGACCGTCTACAAGTGTCCATTCTGATGTTCCGTCTGAATAACGAATGTTTACATACAAATTCTTTAGAGTCAAGTCAGACTTATCTCCACGAATCATTAGATAACTTATATCTGTCTTACCGTTTTCAGCTTTGATTACTATAGGAACAAATATTCCCTTTCGTAAATCAGCACTTACTCCGGCAGTCAAGTTGTATCTGTTGCCGTCTGTCAAATCGTATGCTTCAATCTTCTTTTTCATGTGTTGAGTAATCTGAATCACTCAAACTACTGATGTAATTCTTCTTAACTTCTACGTTAGCAGAATTTTATCTGACATAATAGCATAGTCTTCGATAGCAAGGAATTTACCTATTGCAACCGATGCGTGGTCATCCTTTGTCACAACTCTGATTGCAGCATTCTTAGCTGTATCAGATACTGTGATGAAGTATCCGTCAAACTCTGTATCATATGCATCGCTATTGTTATTGTTACTTGTCGTCTTATTGTAATTTGTCTTTACAGTAGACTTTTCTATTGCCTCTGCCTCATCTGAAATAGCTGAAGGTAGTTCACCGGCTTTGACAATACCGCCGTCAAGTGATGTATCTGCCGATTGAAGTTTGATGTAAAGTTTGTAAACCTGACTGAATCCTGATTCACCTGTAACTTTAAATCTTAGATACTTAACCGCAGTAGTATCATCTGACGTGATGTAGTCTTGAACTCTGATTGTCTGATTTAGAACTTGTTCAAACTTACCACTCTTACCTGCTACATAACTTACTTCTTCATCCGATACATCCGGTGAAGATGCAATCGTTACATAAGCATTAGAGCTTGTAGCCTTGATTTCAAGATTCTATACTCTTATCATTGTCATAATCCGATTGCTTAATTGCAAGATAATATTGATATTCTTTATCGCTATTCTCTTCTTTTTACTATTGTATATCTTGATGATTCAGGAGTAGATACGTCCTTAACGTATTCAACAGTAACATCATCCTTAACATAAAGAATTGTAAGAATGTAATCCTTTGTTACAGATCCGGATTTAACCATAAGTTTATAGTTAGTTTCCCTTATTAACTTCAGGATCAAGTGCCTGTTTACTGAATACGATATATGGTTTTTCACCATCGGCAATCTTAGATGTAACTGACTTATATTGTCCCATCTTATAGTCGCCGTTTTCAAATTTACCTACCGCAACCTGTTCATAAGGCTGATCAAGGATAACCTTAATATCTGTGCCTGTTTCACTGTAAATAACCTTTGTTTCAAGCAATCTTGAATCATCTGCATCGACTGTTGCTGCAAAGAATTCATTCATCTTATCAGTCTTTGCACTTGCGTTAATATTCAAAGAATTCTTAATAACCGCAAGTTTATATGATTCTTTTGAATACTTAGTATCAATCGGTTCTACGCCTACGCTGTAGTTTGTGATGACACCGTTTGTATTACTGTTAAGTGACGCTACGTCAAGATATGGAGCAGTGCTTAAATCGCCTCCGTATTCAACGACTGCCGCCTTAGCATTTACAGTATTTCCGTCTGCGTCTGTCTTGACTGCCAAACTTCTTGCCTCAACAAGAATTGGTCTGTCATCTTCGTAATTATCAATCAATGCTACATATTGTTGTTGAACAATATCATAGTAAGCATCAACAGTTTCAATTACTCCATTCGCATCGTCATAAACTGTTACCGTGATCTTATTCAATCTCGGATCGGCAGAATTCTTGTAAATACGTATTGTCTTTTCTTGAGGGCTGTCGTTCTTAGGGAAGATTGTAAACGGTACGTCTTCATATCCGTTTGCGTCCATCTTCTTCTCATCAAGAACATATGTAACCTCACTGATTGTCGATTCAATCTTACCGTTATTACCTATCTTGACTTGTCCGCCTTCAAGTATTGTAGATACTGTGATAACTGCATTTTCTGCATCGTCATCTACAGATGCTATATACCATGTTCCATCCTTAGACGGCATTATTCTTGTATGGTCAACTGCAACATACGGATCGTCCTCATCCTTAACTTTGATAATATCAAGGATATATTCGCCTGAACCGATGTTACCACCTATTACAGTTGTAGAAATATTTGTTGTAACAAGTGTGTTTGTACCGATGACAAAGTCTTCATATACTGCCGGACTTGTTAATCCTTCCTTATCAGGGTTAACACTGCTGTTATTTCTGTAGGCAATGTTTGTTCTGTCAAGTGTAGTATATGTTGTTATATCTGCAAGAGTAACATTTTCAGGAACAATTACCTGGTATTTGTTTTCTCCTGCCTTAACTGCCGTATAAGTCTTGCTGTCTGTTGAAACAGTAATCTTCGCAATAGATGTTGCGTATGATTCCTTATAGATGTATAGGATATAATCATTAGTTGTTCCGTCTTGTGCCGTTACTGTAAGCTTAGTTGCCGTAAAGTTACCGTTAGTTGCAACTTCTGATGTACTGTCTGTACCGATAGCGATATTCTGTGCGTCAAAATACTTACCATGATATTCATTTTCAGTATGATCTGAGTTTACAGGAATTGATGCTATTGATACTATTGACGCTTTCTGACCGTCAATGTAAACAGTCGCTCCGACAAGTGGATTATTATCACTGTCTGTATCAGAGCGATATAGTAGTAATAATCAACCGTTCCGTCTTCTTTTAGTACGGCTGCCGGAATATGAGTAGCACCATCATAATATGTATGATCTGCTTTGCCGTTTAGTGTATCCTTGTTATAAACAGGTGTTACAGAAATATGATGGATTGTTGCATCGCTTGACTGACCGATAATAGCAAGTTTTGTTGTTCTTACCTTATCGTCATTTGTAAAGTCAAGGTAATACAATGTAACATCTTCAGCCTTAACATTATCAACTTGATAATAATATTCACCGTTTTCATCCAATTTCTTTTTCGACTGTGCAATCAACTGCGTTTCCGTCAGCGTCACGAAGTGTCAAAGAATCTGACATTACTCTTGAACGAATTCTTAGGCTGCCTTCACCCGTCTTAGATATAGGAGTAACTACACTGTATAGCTGAGTTATTCCGCCCTTTAGAACTACTGCATTATATTCTTTACCTGTTTCGTCTGTGGCTGTTTCTATAGTATAGTCTGTACCATACGTCAAGAATCCTTTGTCAAGGAACCAATCTGTATCCTGAACTTCACCGGCTGTACTGATGATTTCATCTTCTTTTTCAGGATTTTCAATATCGTAGTACAAATAGCCAACTCTGTCGTCTTGTTCTGCAATTACTGTGAATGTTGCATCAAGTTCTGTCGGCGTTTCATTTATCAGTAACAATAAGCATTGCCGTACCGATACTAACACCTGTAACATTTTGAGTTGTCTTATCATATGTGATTATATCACCTGTTGTATCTCCGATATTTACAACTTTTGCTGTGTAATCTCCTCCGTTAGTATTTTCCGGAGTTGTTACATAGAATCTTGGTAACTTGATAGTTACCTTTCTAACGTCATTTACGCTCATTGTTGCGGCACTTAGCTTAATTTCTGCCACATCACCTGCAATAATTGCCGGTTCGTAAATGATTGAGTTAGTCACGTCGCTCGGTCTACCAAGAGCCAACTGACCAATATCATTGATACCAAAGCCGTAAACCATACCGTTCTTAGGATCGCTTGTATCAACCATACTTCTTGAAACGATTGTGAATGCACCGCCTGTAGATACTGCCAATGCCTGTAGATTTTCTCTTGTACCTGCTGATGCGTTTTCAACCGTTACATATGTAGGTTTTTCTACATCTGCCGTACCGTTACCTGTCTTAGGATCGCCAAGACCAAGTCTACCGTCTGCACCGTCGCCCCATACTGCGATATTCTGATCGCCAAGGATAGCAACATTATGAGTTGCACCTACTTCAAAGGCTAACAATGTAGTCACTGCCTGTAAGATTTGATTTATCTACAAGTCCAGGAGCTGCAATTGTTGTTCCTTCAATAGATTCTGCCTCTCGTCCAAGTTGCTTTTGGTTGTTTTCACCCCATGTAATAACATTACCGTCATTTAGTAATGCCGCTGAATGATTAAGACCTGTATAAATACGAACTACATCATTACTGTAATCAGTGTTACCGACTTTAAGTTTAACTTCTGTCGGTTCTCTGTAGATCTTTTTGTATTTATACTGTTAACATCAATCTGACCGCTGTCGTTGCTGCCCCATGCCCATACGCTACCTTCGTAACGAATTGCATAAACTGTGTGACCGCCTGAACCACGGCTGATGTCAACAACCTTATTAAGGCTCTTAACGATTACAGGGAGTTGATGAGTATGACTGTGACGAGTTAGCGTCATTACCAATCTGACCATAGTCATTCCATCCCCAAGCATATACTATACCACTTCTTGAAAGTGCTACTGTATGATATGTTCCGACCGATACCTTAACTATATCGGTTAACTCAACTGTTTTTTTACCGTTTGAATCTGTCAATGATACACGTTCAGGTGACATAACCATATCACGAACTGAAGGATCATAACCAAGTCCAAGTTGTCCTCTGTTATTTAGACCCCATGTGTATACATTGCCCTTATCTGTCAAAGCTACTGAATGATACTCACCGGCATAAACCTTAACAACGTTTTCACCTGTGCTTATAAGCGTACCGTCTGAGCTTTCTTCAACTTTTCTTAGATCATCAAAGAATGTTAATCTCTGAGGAACATTTTGAATTACGTTATCTACCGTTCCGATACCAAGCTGTCCGTATGTGTTGCTACCGAATGCCCATACGCTGCCATCCTGCTTAAGCACTATTGTATGTGCTCTGCCTGATGCAGTCATAGGTGCTACGATTGATGGATTTTCGTCTGTTCCTTGCTCGATATTTGTTACAAAGTATACAAGCTTTTCACTTCCGGCACTTGTGCCGTTTGAATTCTTGATTGTTCTTGTTACAACTATCTGTGTAAGACCCGTAACAGACTTACCTGAAACATAAACATCTCCGTTTTCATCAATTCTTGCATCGGCAATATCACCATTAATGCTTACAGCTGTTGTATCAACTGAATCGTTATAATCTAACAATAGATTAAACTTAGATACATCAGGAACATTAAGTTTAACTTCATCGCCGTCTGAAACAACTGTTACTTCGTTGTCTCCGGCAACAAGTCTTGATTCACCTATCATAACAGGAGTATCACTGCGTGTTTCGATTGTATCCAATCCAAATTCTGTACCATTGCCTTGTGTATAATCACCGAAACCATATACAACACCGTTTCTGTCGGCAAATGTACTGAACTTATTACCAGCCGATATGCTCATTGCATAAACATTGCTTAGGAACATTTCGTTTGCTGTAGGCTTGCTTATATATTGAATTGTACCATCGTTCATACCACCAAGACCAAGTTGTCCTAATGAGTTATCACCAAATACATAAAGCGTACCTGTTTGCTTTGTTACCATAGAATGATTATATCCGGCCGATATATCAAATATTCCGCTTGCTTCAACTGTTTGAATCGCCGTTGTTTCCAACAAGTTTCCGTTACCAAGTTGTCCATAACTGTTATCACCGAATGATGCGGCATTTGTAGTATAGTACAATGCCAAGCTATGGTTAGTTCCTGCTGATACAGCTACTACTGATGCACCAAGGAATGAAGGAACCTTTGTAGGAATTCTCAAATCTCCTGACAAGTTGTAAATACCAAGTTTATTATGTTTATAATTACCTGTAGCATAAACTGTTCCGTTCATCTGCAAGAATAGTGTATGATCTTCGCCTACTGAAATTTGTCTTTACATTAGCAATCGCAAGTTTCTTCGGTGTTGCAACTTCTGTTTCATCACCAAGACCAAGTTGTCCGTGTGTATTATCACCCCAAGCATATACGTTACCCTTATTTGTAAGAGCCATACTGAATCCGTTGCCTGCGGCTATTGAAACAAATTTTTCTCCTACTCCAAGGTCAACATTTACTCTTGTGAAGATATGTGATTCACCGTCAGCAGTTGTTATACCAAGCTGACCGCGGTCATTATTACCAGCTGCCCATACAACGCCATTCTTATCAAGAAGAAGTGTATGATCATATCCTGCGTCAGCATCAACGTAAATCTTTGATGTTGTAAATGCCGCTACCGGTTTATCACTTGTATCTGTGTTGCCTGTACCAAGTTGTCCGTGTGTGTTAACACCGAATCCCCCATACACTGCCGTCGTAACGTACAGTTATTGTATGGTTTGTTCCTGCCTGTACTTTTTGGTTGGAAGTCATAATCAGCATCTTGCGGAAGAACTACAATCTTAGCAAATGATGTCTTATTCAAGCTTTCGCTTTCTGTTACTTTGACATATGCAATTCCTTCTTTAAGTGCCTCAATACTCTTTCCGTTTTCAGGAACTGACAGAACAGCGTCATCGACTACCATTCCGTTATTTTGAACATCATATTTGAAGTTATAATCAGTATTTGCACCTACTTTAGCGGTATAAACGTTGAATGCCTCAAATGATGCCTGTAAGTCTGCCATTTCACCCTTCTTGACATAGATTGTACCGTAGCCTGAAGAGATAATGTTACCGTCTTCGTCTACCTTATTAATTTCAATCTGACTGTCACCGCAGATAACAAACTTACTGCTGTTTTGTGTTTCGCCGTTTGCAAGCTGACCAAGATCATTTTCACCTTCGCCCCAAACTCTACCATCTGAATCAATCAAGTATACTTGATTATATCCGGCTGAAATTACATCAATGTTTGAAGGAGCTGAATCTATGATTGTTGCAACTGACATACGTTCATTTGTTGCCGGGTCTTTGCCAAGCTGTCCTGAACTGTTGTCGCCCCAACCGTATACTGTTGATTTGCTTGTCTTATCGGCTAATGTTTCTGTCTTAACTGCGTATGAAGAATATTGACCTGCCGCAATATCCGATACATCTACTAAGTATTCGTTTTCACTTATCTTAACTTGTACCGCATTGCTTTCCGCATTTTCACTGTTACCGATTTGACCGTATGTATTATCGCCATATGTCCAAACTCTGCTGTCTTCATCAAGAATAAGCAAATGATCTCTACCTGCCACTATCTTAACAGCCGATACATCACTGTTATTCTTCTTTATTGAAACCTTCTGCGGACTTCCTGATTCATCAATCCTCCATACCATACCGCCAGTTGTACGAGCGTACATTCCGCTGATTTGTGCAACGCCTGTAAGGTTTGGAATTTGAGCAATCTTTCTTGAGTTGTATACGAACATCTCACCGAATCCATATACAAATCCGTCAATTTGTAAGAACAAGAACACTGTTATCTGTTACTGATACACTCTTGACATTTGTCATAACTTTTCCGTTAGGACCTGTTATGGCAACAGGAGTTACTAACTTAGCCGCTGTTGTTCCGCCGCCAAGCTGACCGAATGTATTATCGCCCCATGCGTAAAGCTTGCTTTCTTCACTGCCGTCTGCATTCTTCTTATATGTTACCGCATAAGCTGAATTCTTACCGGCTGCAATGTACATTACGTCTTCGGCAATAGATACCATACCGATTGTATCTGCTGTACTTCTGCCAAGTTGATCTGATGAGTTGTCACCCCATGTCCATACACTGCCGTTCGCTTTTAGAACAACTGTGAATCCTTCACCGGCTGCAACCATCGGTGTATACTTATCATCTTCACCGCCACCTGAAACTGTTACAACAACGTAAGCCGAAACTCCGCCACTTGTAACCTTTAGGTTAGCCTTACCGGCTTTAACACCTGTCATTGTTTGAGGTGCTGGGATTCTGATACTGTAAGTATATCCTTATTCAATGATGTGTATGTTACATTTGTTGAGCCCGTACCTGTTAGACCTAACAAGTTAAATGCGTCTGTTGCACTGATTGTTAGCAATGGATTGATTTCAACTGTATCACCCTTTCTGATAGTAAGTTCAGAAGGAGTTACATTAATTTCACCCTTACCTACAAGTACCGGTACTGATGAATTATCAACATCAAGGTTACCAAGTTGTCCATTATTGTTTAGACCGTATGTCCACATATATCCTGTTGACTGAAGTGTTGATGTAGCACCGTATCCGGCATCTATTGCAATTATTGAGAAATCGTCTGCATCATCTGTATAAACAGTCTTAACAGGTAGTGATACTTTACCGCCGACATCTGTTCTGCCGATCTGACCAAACTCATTGCTACCCCATGTATAAACAACGCCCTTATTATCGCTTGCATCGTTCTTTTCGATTGCAAGTGCAACGCTGTGTTTATCACCGGCTGATACGCTTATAACATTTTCAAGTAGTTGAGTCTTATCACTGTCAAGGTAAACAAATTCAGGATTATTCATATTACCGTTGTCAGATTGACCGTTACCAAGTTGTCCGTATGAACCGGCACCCCATGCAAGTACATAACCTTCTGCATTAAGTGCAAGTGTATGATCATCAGCTGACTTAGATGAAATATCAACAATGTTATTTACAGAATTGTTTTCACCCTTGAATATCTTAAATTCAGGACTTGTAGGGTCTGTAGGTAGTTCCCAAACAGTACCGCTTGTCTTTAATACATATCCGCCGCTTATCTTACTTACCTTTTTAACAATACTCATTTGTGTCGGTTTTGCACCATAGCCGTCACCGGTATATTCTCCGGTGTCAATATCTATTGCCGCATTACCGAATGCAAATGTATTTCTGTTAATTCCCAAAGGTACTGTAACTCTTGAACCATCATTCTTCTTAGCTATTGTAATATTTGATGTTCCTTCTGTTACGATAAAGCTACTGTATTCACCGGCAAATATATCTGCGATTTCGATATTCTTTAGATAATTTATGCCGTCAAATACACCTGCCTTAACAGGCTTTGTCGAATATGTTGTTGTCTTGTCTACACCAAGTTGTCCGTATGTATTGTCACCCCATGTCCATATGTTTCCGTCTGAATCAAGTGCGACTACATGAGCTTTTCCCTACTGCAATCTTTGTTATATACGCATTTGATGCAAGACCGCTGAATGTTACTTGTGTAGGAATGATATTTCTATCAGAAGTACGTCCGCCTTGTCCAAGCTGACCTTCTGTATTCTTACCCCATGTCCATACTGTACCGTCAGCTTTCAATGCAACTGTGAATTCATCGCCGCTACCCATATGAGGTGCAGTTCTGTAGTCATCAGCGTGACCAAGCACAGTAACATTAGCTACTGCCGACTTATTATTTTCCGGATTATCTTCGTCAATGTATCTAACTATAATCTTTGTTTCACCGTTAATGAGCCGGTGTAATCTTTGTATAGCTGATGTCATAATCAGAAAGATCTCCGTCAACCTTTTGAGCAGATGCTATATTATCATTGAATGACTCGAATACAAGTTTCTTTGTCTTTTCAAAGTCAATCTGTCTGCCCAAACTGAATGAACGCATATATGCCGCAGGAACTGTAATTGTATTTACAAAGTCGCCGTTTGCATCTTGTTCATCATCAAGAACTATATCGTAATTTCAAGAGCGATGTATTCTTCATCAACAATGCCAGGGTATTCACTTGCATCTCTTGTGAAAGTACCAAGCTGACCGCTGTCGTTCTGACCCCATGTATAAACCAATCCGTCATCAAGGAATGCGGCTGAGTGCATACCGCCAGAACCGACACCGATTATTGCTCTGTTTGCAGGAGTTGTTCCGTCTTCTTCATAATACAAGTTTGGAACAAGATATGCTGCATTTAGATTAGTTATACCGCCGACTCCAAGTTCACCGTATTCATTGCTACCCCATGCAAAAAAGCATTATGCTTTCTGTCAATAGCCATGATATGAGTCTTACTCTGACCGTCTTCTGTTTCATAATAGCCGATTGATACATTAGCTATATTATGTAGGTAAATACTTGGTTCACCTGTGTCTTCATCAGCTACGTTAAACTGACTGTCATCAGGATTCATTGTAACTTCTACCGGTACATTTGAATAATATGTCGACGTTTGACCCAAGATAACACCAGGATTAATGCTTGGATCTGCATATGGCATAAAGCTTCCTGTACCAAGTTGTGAAGATGATGCGTCACCCCATGTATAAACTCTTCTGTTTCTGTCATATACATATTCCGGAGTTCCGTCAGGATTTGTGTTACCTGTGTAATGGTACTTCGTTGAAATTGCAACGAAGTTATAACCCTTACCTACGATTCTTGTAACATTGTTTAATTCTTCCTGATTTTCAGATGCTTCATCTTCTTTTCTGATTGTCGTTACTTTTTTCAAGCTGAGTATTGTATTCAACACTCTTACTTATACCTGTACCAAGTTCACCGTGGCTGTTTCCGCCGACTGTGTAAACTGTACCGTTTGCAATAAGGACAGCTGTTGCTTCTTTACTTGCCGCTGACATTACAACACCGCTTAGATTACTTTCACCGACGCCCTTCATCTTTTCAGGAACAAAATTTGTAGGATCGTTATCTTCAGTCACTGTCTTTCTGCCAAGCTGACCCTTATTATTTCTACCCCATGTATAAACTTCACCTGTTGCCGTTACGGCTACAGTATGATATGCACCGGCAGAAACGTCTATAATCTGTGATGCAAAGTTTTCATCAAGTTCTACAAGGATAGGTCTGTTTGTATTCTTTTTATAAGTATAGGGTTAACACCTAACTGACCGTATGTATTGTCACCCCAAGCATATACTTTACCGCTTTGACCGATAATTATAGCATGGTTTTCACCAACCGCAACGCTTAGAATATTTTCCATAGGTGTTGCAATTTTCTTGTGCCGCATCGTTAACACTTGCGTAATATGAATCGTCTGTACCGGAATTGTAAGCATACACTTTTGCTTACTTCCTGTACCTGTCATGCCGTTTTCATTATTACCCCATGCCCACAATGTACCATCTTTCTTAAGGGCAACTGTGAAGTCTTTACCAAGCTGAATCTGTGCATACGTTATATCTTCAGTTACGATAATACGGCTGAATACAGTTTGTTGAGTAATTGTATTAGTTGCAACTACTCTTGTTTCACCTTCTGTAACGCCTGTTATGTTTGCAGTCTTAGGCTGCTGACTGTCAACAGTAACCTTTGCAATCGAGTCATCCAATACCTTCCATTCAAATGTACCTACACTTGAAGCAAGATCTGTATAAACTGAGAACATATCTGCGCCTGTAATCGTAATTGTTGTTTTACCGTCAACTGCCAACGTTGCTGTAGGAGGCATAATAGACATCTTGGCATTACCTGCAACCACCGGAACAACAGAAGTTTTCCTGACTCTTATCGCCAAGTTGGAATCTATTGTTATAACCCCATGTATATACAACACCGTCACGAGAGATTGACGCAATGTGTTCACCGTTTATGATTGATGAAACTTGAACGATTGTATCAAGTCTATCACTTGATGTATCATCCTTATAAACAAGTCTTGCCTTATATTGATTAGCATTCTTAGTCTTATTTCCAAGTACACCTGTTTCAATTCCACCGTATACATTTGTACCCCACATATAAACGTTACTGCTATTTGTAACAGCACCACTGAAGTGGTCACCGGCGAATACGCTGTATACGCCACTCGCAGGCTCAGCTACATCTCTTGTTAGCAAGTTGCCTGATTCGTCAACATATGTTTCAGACTTCAAGCCTGAACTCTTGCAATGCTCTTATCAGTTGGGAATACAACTGTTTTCTTAACTTCGTTACCAAGAGCATCTTCTGTTACAGTCATTCCGTTTTCATCAGAGAATGTACCGTTTGTATATATGCTACACCGTTTCCAAGAACACCGTTCTTATTATTACCATAAGCATATACTTCGTTTGCAAAGTCTGATGTATCGTTGCCTTCTGCATCAGCAGATTTCTTGTATTGATACAAGTTCAATATTGCATGTTCAGGGGCCTAATGCTCCATTCACAACGCCTGTAAGTGCTTTCATATCTGTATCAAGTACAGGAAGAGGTATTGTTCTGTTGTATCCGTTATTTGCACTGCCTGTACTCCAAACTTCGCCGTTTCCAAGAACACCTGTTTCGTTGCTACCTGTAATATAAACTGTACCGTCACGATTTATAATCGCAATATTCTTTTTCACCGATTACTACATCAACAGCATCGTCAATACCATACATTCTATACGGTATATTCTTATTTGAGCTTGCTGAACTTTCTGTTATAGCATCATGTCCGATACCAAGTTGACCGTATCTGTTGCTACCCCCATACATATACAGTGCCTTCTTCTGTGATTGCCGCCGCTGTTGAACCGGATGCAAAGACTTTAACTACCTTACCTGTATTTTCACCGCCAAGATATGTACTTCCCATTGCTCCGTTTGAAGGAGTCGGTGCAACGTCATATACCTTTCTCGGTGAATATACGCTTGTTCCCGATGATAGCTTTCTACCAAGCTGTCCTACACCGGCGTCATTTCTACCCCATGACCATACGTTTCCGTCTTTGTCAACTGCAAGTGAGAAGTTATCACCTGCCGCAACAGAAACTATGTTTTTCATAGGTTTACCGTTTACAAGAACTTCTGTAGGTTCGTTAATTGTCTTTTTAGTTGTATTAAATCCTGCTTGTCCTCTTGAGTTATCGCCCCATGTATATACATGACCGTTACTTGCAAGAGCAAGAGTAAATTGATTTCCTGTCACAACCATTGGTTGAACTGATGTTGTTACATCAGTAACATTAGGGAAGTACATTTACATCGAACAATGAGTATTTTCCTGAATTTTCTTCGTATACAACCATTCATTCTTGCAGAACCGACTGACTTATAAAAGTAATGTTACCGTCATTATCTATCTCCGCAACGTCAGGATTTGTTGATGTTGCTTTGAAGTTTGTATTTGTAACACGCTTGTCGAATACATTAAACTGATTCATTGTAAGATATACTCGACCAGGAGCCGCTCCGGCATTTGCAAGTACAGCATTATTGCTGTCCACGCCGTCTACATTGATAATTCCCGAATATACTTCAACAGGATATAATTCATTATCAAGAATTGCATCACCTAATTGTCCACGTTCATTATTACCTACTGTTCTGATTGAACCGTCCTGCATAATGAATGCTGACATACCGCCGTTACTGCTTACTGCAGCCGCCAATACGCCGGTAAAGTCTGTGCCGTCTGTAATCTTAGCCGCAACAATTTCATTTACACTATTATTGTTTCCGACTGCAAGTTTACCGTTTGTATTGTCACCGATTACATTTACTGTACCTGTACCCTTCTGTACCATCATTGATGCGTTGCCGCTTGTTATATCAATAGTTTGGCTCATATCAGTATTCTTTACAGGAGTGCTTATAGGTAGAGTATTTGTAGTGATACCTGTCTGATAATTGTCATTATTACCCCCATACATAATATTCGTATGAGTTATTTGTTGTATTTTCTGTAAGGGCAGCTGCGTTACCGTTACCGGCTGCAACTTCAAGCACACGGATATTTTCAAGTCCGCCACCGCTTACTATTGCCTGTCCTGTAACGCTGTCTATCACACCTTCGCCCATTTCTGAGTTTTCGTTACTACCCCATGCAAGAACTTTTACCAAGTTCCTGAACACCATAGCTTGTTGTAAATTCATCTCCTTTTACCTGCAGCTATTGATGTCATTCTTGATACAGGAACATAAACAGGTGTTGAAACGATTTCGTTATCAGAATTTTTCTACTTGCTTAAACTTATTTTTGAACCCCATGCAAATACGTCACCGTTTGATGATAATGCCATTGCATAACTGTTGCCTACGCTTCCGCCGGCACTTATGTCTTGCATTACTACATTATAATCAGTGAAGTATGCAACCATTTGAGGTGATGGAACAAGTGTTTCCTTGTTTGATACCTCTGATGGATTCTTTTCGTCTATAAAGTCAGAAGTATCTGTACCGTTACCAATCTGACCGTTATTGTTTCTGCCCCCATGTATACAAGTTACCGTCAACGTCTATAGCCATTGCGAAGTCAGGACCTGCGGCAATCTTTGTGAACTTAACAGGAACTTCTCTTGATGTAACAACGTCTTCGCCGTCTGCACCTGTTGTTATTTCAGTTACAGTCTTTGTTACATTAAGTTTCTGTGGTTTCATATCGATACTGCCGACACGACCTAATCCAAGACCAAGTTGACCATAAGTATTATCGCCCCACGCGTACAAATCACCGTTTGCACGAAGTGCAAGGATAAAGTTATCTCCGGCTGAAATCTGCGGATAAGCAATATATTCTTCATCTGCATTTTCTGCCTTAACTTCTGTATCGTCAGGAAGAGATATAATATGTACATACATTCTCTTTTCGGCATTATCATCGCCTCTTGCAGAGATTTCTACATATGTCTTTCCTGTGCTTTCTGCACTTACCTGACCATATCCATCTACTGATGCTATGTCACTGTCAAGGACTCTGTATGTTGTGCTGACATTTACAGGCTGTTCATCTTCATATAGATTAAAGCCTTGATGTGCTGTCATACCTATACGTTTTGATTCTTGATTCTTCTTAACAAGTATTTCGTTTGAATCAAGAGTTATAATCAAGTCAGAGCCAACCATTGATGCTGTTGTAAAGTCTGATGTTACATCTTGATTTGCAATCTGACCCTTGTCATTCTTACCGAATGCCCATACATAACCGTCACTGTCAGCATAAGCTGAATGTACGCCGCCAACAGATGATGTCATACTAAGTACATTTGATGCAATTTGTCCGTCTGTTCTTACAACATTGGATTTACCCGATAGAGTATAAACGTCACTTGACAATCCGCCTACACCAAGCTGACCGCTTGAAGCAAGTCCGCCCATAATAGGTGTTCCGTTTGAATCCACGATATACAAGCTTTCGCCACCGCCGATAAGCACTGCATTTGAAATTTCTGCAAGCTTTGTCGGTTTAGTAACGTCAAGTTTCATTTCGCCGAATTCACCGTTCTTATTTTTGCACCCCATACCCAAACACTACCTGTTACATCTGTATCAACAGTTATGTCTTGTGCAAGAGCATATGTAATTGCCATTACATTTTCGCTGCCGGCTGCAATCGCCATTACACGATTTTCCATTTCAGCAGTTCCGGCTCTGAAGTCAACGTTATCTGTGTTTTCACCTGTACCGTACTCATATCTTGTACCCTTACCTTGTGAATATACAGAACCGTCAAATTTAAGCATATGAGATGTTGCACTGTTTCCGATTGCAACTTGTGCAACTGAATCAGTTACTCTTATCGGTGCTTGATAGGTTATTGACACCGCTTTCCATACTTATTTGATTATAAGCATTATTACCACTGCCGTATACAACGCCGCCGTCCTCTACAAACAATGCAAACATTGCGTCATTTGTAAGTCCGCCGATTGCTATATCGACAATGTTTGATATATAGCCGGCTTGTGACAATGCGTCATCACCATAAGACGGTTTGTTCACCAATCTTAACACGTTCAGGTGTACTTACCTTAACTGATGTACTGTCTATACCAAGCTGACCGCTATCGTTTCTGCCCCATGCCCATACATGACCTGTTGTATCTATAGCAAGAGCACTGTCGCCTGCGGCTGCAATCTTAACTATTCTTACGTTATCGCCGTTTTCATCTTTTATGCTTACCTGTTGAGGGTAAATTGCTGTACCGAAGATTTGTCCGCTACCAAGCTGACCATACTCGTTACCGCCCCATGCCCAAACAGTTCCGTTTGGTTTTAGTGCGTACGTTGTATTTGTACCAGATACAACCTGTGAGTGATAAGCAACGCTATCCACATAGCTGTCAGTATCCGATCCGCCGATTCTTGAATCTTTCGGACGAACTTCTACCTTAAATGTACCAACTGTCAATGAATCATCGGCAAGTGATACGATTACATATGTTGTTCCTTCCTTCTTACCTGTAAGCTTACCTGTTGAAGAATCTACTTCAACAATGTCACTGCTACCGTCCCATGTCTGCCACTTCAATTCAACTTCTTCTGTTGAAGTACCTTCTGCACCGCTCAACAAGTTGAATGAAGATATTGTAGGACGTTTTTGGTTCTTCTACGTCATCAACTCTTAGTGAATATGTATATTTATCAAACAAGAAGTATGCAGTTCCGACACGAGCCGGTTCATATCTGTCAACCGTTGTTCCGTCACCGATTATTCCGTTTTCATTAATACCATATGCCCATACAGCACCGTTATCTGTTGTAATTACAGATATATCACTGTTTGTTCTGCCGTTTGATACAAGAATTACATTTTTAACGTATCCGCTAACGTCTGTCTTTCCTGCAAGAACTCTGCCTACCGGAAGAATTTCGTTATCATGTTCTGTGCCACGTCCAAGCATAGCTCCATACATACCTGCTGACCACAAGTTTTCACTGCTGTAAGAACCATCATCGTTATGACCACCGTTTGCATAGATTACCTGAACATACTCAGATATATCACCGCTAAGTGGGAATGCACCTCTTTGAGCCCATTCAAAGTTGTATGCTCTTACCGGTGTCTTTTCTACTGTCAAATACTCAGGACTGTCGCTGCCATATCCAAGTTGACCTTGTCTTAGGTCACCCCACATAGCTACACCGCCGTCCATAAGTATAGCCATAATATTATTTGTACCGCCAAATGCAGCTATTGCTTTTTCAGGAAGTGATGCACGGCTTGGTGATGTCGAAATATTTTCGCCTATACCGTAAATGCCGTTTGAATTATCACCCCATGTAATAATCTGACCGTCAGCCTTTAAGACGTGCATTGTATCTCCGAGTTTATCAGGGATAAGCTTTCTTGCACTCTTAAGAATTGTATTTCTGGTTGTGATATTTCTCGGAAGAGTCATCTTCGCATTATATGTATCCTGCGGTGAAACAACTCCCTTATAGTTATAACCCCAACCAAAGATATTGCCGTCTGCATCGATTGCATATGAATACTGCTTTGTACCCTCTTTTGAATCAGAGCCTGTACCTGCAGCCGCAATATCAATAATTCTTGAGCCGTAAATCGATTCAGTAACTGTACCCTCGGCACTGTCACCAAGATAATAAGATCTTGTCGTTCCATAAACTCTTACTGCGTACTTATGTACATTGAATTCAGTTTGTGAACCGTTGCCAAGAGCACCCTTAACACCTGTACCCCATGCATATACATGACCATCACTTGTAAGAGCCAAGCTGTGATTTCCGCCTGTTGCTATCTTGATTACATTTGTCAATGCACTCGGACTTGCTGTAGCATTTTCACGTTTCAGTACCTGTACAGGGATTGTAGTATATGAAGACTTGCTACCGTTACCTGATTGACCGTATGAGTTATTACCCCACGACCAAACTGTTCCGTCTGAACGAAGTGCAATAGTGTGGTTTTCACCTACTGCAATCATCGGCATAACGTTACTTCTGTCATTACCTGCCGGAATAACATTAAGTTTAATTGTACCTGTATTGCCTCTTGAATCCTTTGCAACAAGATATGTTACGCCAGTCTTTTGCTTAATATACAATTTACCTGTTGTGTTATTTCCGCCGTTTGGATTAGCCTCAAACTCTGCCACTTCAGTATTTAGTGACTCGAATGTCAATCCTGTCGGTTTATAAGCAGACTCACCGAATAGTGTAAAGCCTATAACGCCTACTACATTGTCAAGATCAATCTGGATTACATCGTTTTGTCTTACTGCTGTTTCAAGAGTACCATTATCACGCATAATAGTATCATAGAACATATGAATTGGTATGTCTGATATATCATTTCGTGTCAATGTTGCCTCTGCAAAATCAATATAAGCTCCGCCGCCGTCTATAAGTACAGCCGCCGGATATTCACGATTATCCTGTGTACCGTCACCAATCTGACCTCTTGTGTTATCACCCCAAGCATAGATTTTACCTATACTATCGAAGATAACGCCATTCGCACCGTTTGCTGCCGCCGCAATAGATTTTGCACCGTTGAACGGTTCATAATGGTGATCCGGATCACTGTCACCTGCGTGCAATAATACAACTGCATTATCTTTTACGTCAGGATAATATGCGTTTCCGTCTGCATCATTTACTGTATCTATACCAAGTTGACCACCGTTCTTGTCGTCAATTTGGTTATTACGACGAACTCTTGAATGTCCGTTTATATAAGTTACGAATGCACTTTCACCGGCTGTTACACCGTTCGAGTCCAATCTTCACCTTCAACAGTTTCATTATATACATCTGAAAGAGTTGGATTTTCAACAACAGTTTCATATGTATTATCGTCTTTTAGATACATACCAAGTTGGTTATGGTTATTACTGCCCCATGCCCATACATGGCTTGTTTTTCTGACAATGCAAGTACACTGTTTGTTGACGCAGACATTGTAACTGCTTTTTCAGCTATATCTGCATATGCTATACCGTTACCGTAGTAATCGCCGTCACCAAACTTATACGATGTATTTTCGCCCCATGCGATTATGTCACCGTTTCTTGTAAGTGCATAACTTGTATTATTGTCAGCATATACTGCCGCAATTTCCAAAGAACTCTTAATATGTAGTTTTTGCGGTGTCAAAGCTGTTTCTGTTAATTCAGGAATTACCTGATGGTTGCTTCCGTCACCGAATGCATATATATCGCCTGTGTTTGTAAGCAATAATGTATGATTCAAGCCAACTGCAATGTCTACTACGTTATCAATTCCTTCTACTCTTACAGGAGAAATCGAGTTATCCTTTGTACTGTTTCCAAGTTGACCGTTATCATTTTCTACCCCAAGCATATACTTCACCGTTTATTGTAACGGCTACCATAAATCCGTCACCTACAACGACCTTCTTAACGTTACCATTTATTGCAACTGTCGGTGTTGTTGAATATGGTGTTGCGTCGCTTGTAAGTCCTATACCAAGTTGACCGTATGTATTGTCACCCCATGTATATAGTACACCGCCGTCTGTAACGGCTGCCATTGTCTTACCGCCTACAGCTACATATGGGTAAACTTTACTGTCATCTCTTATAACTGTTTCGCCTTGTTCAAACTGAACATCCATTGGCATAACGTTAATCTTGATAATTCCTGTTGCGCCTGTTTCATTACCCTTTACAACAATATATGTTGTTCCAAGAGCTATTGCACTTGTTTGATCTGCCGGTGTAACTACACCATCATTTGAAACAATTGCTACACTTTCGTCAAGTGACTTGAATGTATAACCGTTATCTCTAACCTTAAACGAACCTGTTATCAAGTTAAAGCTTGATCTCTCTTTCAACGAATATTTCATTCATATCTATTGAAAGGATTTCACTTCTAAGAATATTTACCTCGTAAGGCATTGATCATCGTCTGTGTACTGCTTTGTAATATCAGTATAATCACCGTTTGCGTCACGTCTGATTATTGCTCCGCTATTCATCATAACAGTATCAGCACTTCTGCCTATACCAACAAGGACAGGAATATCCTTATCAACAGCTGTACCGTCGCCAAGTTGACCGTTTGCATTATTACCGATAGAGTAAACGTCACCGTTACTTCTTAGTATTGCAGATGTGTTATCACCCGACGCAATCATAATTGTATCTGTAACAACACTGTTATTATCAAGGTCATCAAGCAACTCTACTGCCATCTTATTTGTTTGAATACCACTTGCTGAAGTGATTGTATTCAAATTTTTACCCCATGTAACAACGTTCTTTTCTGAACGTGTCAATGCGTTCATATGTTCTTTTCCGACAGAGATTTGTCTGATGTCTGTTAGAAGTACACCTATATGATTTTCCTTGTCGTACTCATACATAACCTGAGCCGGAACAGCTACTGCATCAGCTGTACTGTTATTACCTACCTGGCTGTAACTGTTATCGCCCCATGCCCATGGAGTACCGTCTGTCTTAATTGCCGCAGAATTATTATATCCTGCATAAATCTTTTCAACATCTTGAATATCAACTGCTACCGGAATAGTTCTTGTTGTTGCGCTTGTCTTAGTTCCGTCAGCCTCAAGAACATCTTCGTATGTTCCTTCACCCAACTGACCTCTGCTGTTATCGCCCCATGCCCATACACTGCCATTCTTATCAAGAGCAAGCATATGGTGTGCACCTGCCGCGATAGATACGATATTTTCAAGATACATTGTTGTACTCTTGCTCTTACCTGCAAGAACTCTTTGAGGATATTTCTGAATATCATCTGTCTTACTTATTCCAAGCAAGCCCGATGCATTATTACCGAACATCCATACACGACCCTTGTTATCAAGAGCTGCTGTAAAGTCGTCGCCGGCTGTTATATCAACAATGTCTGTCAAATATTGTGCATCTTCTGTTTCAGAAGTTGATGCGCCTGTTACTACTGCAACCGGAATTAGGCTATCTGATGTATTGCCTGTACCAAGCTGACCGTCTGCACCATGACCCCATGTGTAAACCTTACCGTCTAATGTAAGTGCTACACTGTGGTACTTACCTTTGTGCAACCTTAACTATTCCGTCAAGGTATCCGTCACTTATAGGGTTACGAACTTGAACCGGCATTGAAGAAGGAGTTACTGAGTTATTACCAAGTTGTCCGTATGTATTATCTCCCCATGTCCAAACTGTTCCGTCTGACATCAATGCTATTGAATTAAAGCTGTTCGACGCAACCATCGGTGCGGCTAATATATCTTTACCGAATTCCTCATCGTCACGCTTTGTCGCTCTGAATTCCAATTCAAATGTTTGTGCGATATTTCTTGTTCTGTCTTGAACAATAAGTGTTGTAACGGCATACTTGCTGTCAATAGCTTTTTGTGTAGGTGTAACAATCCAGTTATCGTCTACACTGAACAAGCTTGTATCAGCAGGTATCATATAGATGTCTTCTACCTTAAACTCATCATTACCTGTTTCAGAATCAGTATTTAGATAGAATCTCATTTCATCATATACTGCATTCTTATCAAGAACAAAATTGCTGAATGTTGCCTGACGCATCATTTGTCAATGTAATTGTTCTCGGTACATAGTTTTCAGTATCATAATCTACACTTTCAAAGCTTTGTAGGCTAATATCATCGCCGGCAGAATATACTTCGTTCATTTCAACAATATCGCTTTCTTCAAGCATGCTGAACATTGCAAATTCTGCTGATGTTACGATTGAACCTGCCTGTGTATTAGTAACAATACCTGCTTTTCTTATTGTTAACTTAGAGTTTGCACCGACTGCAACCGGAACAAGTTGTTCATCGAACGTACTGTTACCGATTTGTCCTGAGTCGTTTTTACCCCAAGCATACATATTTCCGCTTGTTGTTTGAACAACTGTATATCCGTCACCTGCTGAAACTGCCTTTGCATTGTTAATATCACTCTGCATTACAGGATATAGTCTTTCAAAGTGAGTTGCGTCACCTATCTGACCATTATCATTATTACCCCAGCTATAAACGTGACCGTCTTTGCTTATTGCTACAGCTGTCTTCGGTGATGCGGCTATTGCATAAATACCTTCAAGAGTACCGTCACCTGTTACTCCGGCTACGGCTACAGCTGATTTCTGTATACCGCCCTTTGTACCGTTGCCCATTACTCCGTATGTATTATCACCCCATGCGTAAACTATTCCGTCTGCCGTTAATGCAAGTGAATAGTTATCGGCTGCGGCAACTGCAACTGCATTTGTAATGCTTTCACCGTTTGATTTCTTAACAGCTTGTAATACTGCGCTTGATGAACCACTTGTGTTCTGACCAAGCTGACCGTATGTATTATCACCCCAAGCATAAACTGTACCTTGAGTAGCAGTTTCTGCCTCAGATGCAGGAATAACTATACCAACTGAATGATTCTTACCAGATGCTACTTCAAGGAAGTTCAAGTCACCCTTATCTCTTGTTACAAGGTGAGCCTCCTTAGCATAATTTTCAGTTGACGGTGAAGTCATAGGCTTACCGTTATTTAGTATACTCTGCTGATAACCAAGCTGATTATGATCGTTCTTACCCCATGTATACGCTCTCTTTGTCAAAGCGTCAATGATAATTGTATGGCTTTCGCTCAATTCAACTGCCGAAACAAGAATTGTTTCATCAGCGTTTGGTGTAGCCGGATTATCCTTTAGGGCTTCGACAAGTGTCGGATATGCAACTATCTTTCCGTCAACACCAAGTTGTCCGTTATCATTATTACCCCATACATAAAGTAGACCGTCTTGATCTATTGCAGCTGAACTGTTTGCACCTGCTGCAACATATTTTATGTTTGTAAAGCAACTTTGTATTGCTTTCATTTTGACCTATACGAACTTGACGAGGAACAAACTTATCTACATTTGATGTTCCGTATGTACCGTCACCAAGTTGTCCGTATGTATTGTCACCCCATGCCCAAACTGTTCCGTCTGCACGAAGTGCCAATGTATGTCCGTATCCCGATACAATCATCGGAACTGTAATCTCTGTATCTGCGCTTTGAGCAACTCTTACAGTGAATGAGTACGAACTTCCAAGAATCTTATCTGTTACTGTTATTACAGAACTATCAATTCTGCCCATACCTGTAACAACACCGTTTGAGTCAACTGTAACTGCTGACGGATTACTTGATGTAAATGTCAATCTGTCAGTAGTCATTTCATAGCCTACTCTGTCATATACAGATGAAGATTCAATATTTGCACTACCCCAAACTGAGTCGCCTGCAATTTGAAGAATTTGATTGCTTGTAAGTTCAAGTGATGTCGGTAATGGATTAGACATTGTATATGCTCTTGTAACTTCATCGTTTTCTTTAACCTGAGCATAAACAACATTCAAGTTCAATACCTTCATTTCATCATATGAAACAGGTTCGTCTGATGAAATTTCTTTACCGTGAACTGAGCCTTCGCCCCATGCGTATGTTGTACCGTTTGCGTCTGAAACTGTAAATACATTTCCTACTGACGCAAGTCTTACAATATTCTGTAGCTTATGATCTGTATCGCCGGCACTTTCACCTTCTGCTTTAAGTTCAGCAGATAAGTTACCGTTACCCCAAGCATATACATGACCATCCTCAGTCAAAGCCGCACCGCCTTTGCCTGTTGCGGCAATCTGTACAACCTTTTCTGTTATAGGAAGTAATGTCGGTGTAAGTTCACGTTGTATCTTTATACCTATACCAAGCTGTCCGTTATCGTTATTACCCCAAGCATATACATCGCCATCGCTTGAAAGTGCAATTACATGACTTTCACCGACTGCAATTTGTGTAATAACTTTTCCTCGAGGAATTGCTGTTGCTACCGGTGTTCTATTATATGACTTAGCATATCCGTAACCATTTTGACCTGATGTATTAACACCCCATGAATATACTGCGCCGTCTGAAGTAAGAACTACAACAAACGAATTACCTACTGCTGCCTGAACAACCTTGTTTGTATCAAGGTTATTGCCCTTAACTTGTGCAGGTTCGGTTGTATCACCCGTTCTACCAAGCTGACCAAGTTTATTGTCACTTCCCCATGTATAAATGGTTCCGTCATTCTTGACCATAATTCTTGTACCGTCATCATTATAAGGTGACGCAAATACGCCTGTTTCAGCTTGAGGTTTTCCGTTATCTCTTACTGCAACCTTAATATATGATACAAGATTTTCTGTTGTTTCAACAACTTTGATTACAGTTGTTCCGTAACGTCTTTCCTTTGTTGCATCGCTTAATGTAACAACACCTGTTGTTTCATTTACAGACATAATAGAAGGATCTAATGAATAGAATCTCTTATATTTGCACTGTCTGCGATACTGATTTGTGAATCATTTGATGCGAACAAGTTAAAGTCATTATCGGCTGCCGCCATTGTTATTGAATTATTGCTTATTGTAAGTGTATCGTCCGGTGTGATTGTTACGTTATAAGGAAGTGGGTTATTGCTATCATATGTAACATTTGTACTTCCTGTAACGTACGCATTTGTTATTGTCAAACCGTTCTTATCACTTAGCTTAACTGTATTAGCAAGATTTACGTCTGCTCTTGTGCCTATACCAAGTTGTCCGTTGTCATTTTGACCCCAACCGTATACGATACCGTTTGAGGCAACTGCAAATGATGTATTATAGCCTGCACCTACACCCCACATATTTATCATATATTGGTTAGTCTGTGAACTTGCACCTGAGTAAACCTTATTAGGTGTCTTATATTCATTTGCATTTGTGCTTAAACCAAGCTGACCTAATGTATTGTTACCCCAAGCATATACATTGCCTTTTTCCTGTGTGATAGCAACGATATGACTGTAACCCAATGCCATAGCTTGAATATTTTCTTCAATATTCAATGCAGTATCAGGTACTGACAATACATTTGTATCAGAGTTATTACCTAATTGATAATTTCCGTTTGCACCCCATAGATAAGCTTTTACCGTCTGAAATTATAGCTGAGTAATCACCTCGAGCAATAATCTGATCGACTGTAGCTATTGAAGTCGGAATATTTATCTCTTTCGGTACACCGTCGGTTGACGCACTGAATGTATCTGTGCCCTTACCAAGCTGACCAGAGTCATTTGCACCCCATGTATAAACCTTACCTACAGCATAAACCATTGCATGATTTGCTCCGGCTGTAATCATTGTTGCACCTGTGATGCTTTCTATCTTGCTCGGTGAATAGAAGTCGCTGTGAGCCATTGTATTTCCAAGACCCATCTGGCTGTAATCATTATTACCCCAAACATAAACGTCACCTGCACTTGTTAGTGCCATTGCGAAGTTATCGCCTGCTGAAATTCTGATTATGTATTCACCTACTGCCAAATCGAATGATACCTTTTGTGGAGTTGACTTATCATCAACAGAACCGATACCAAGTTGACCTGACTCGTTTGCACCCCATGTATATACATTACCGTCATCAGTAAGTGCCATTGCAAATTCTTTACCGGCTGCAACTGATGAGATATTTGAAAGTGCGATTTGCTGCGGATTAATAACTTGTGCGTTATTACCACCCTTGCCATTACCAAGTTGTCCATGAGTATTATTACCCCATGTCCATACACTGCCGTCTGCTTTCAATGCTATCGTAAAGTCACTGCCACCTACTATTGTCGCAGACTTATTTGCTGAATATTCAGGCTTAATAACTATATTGAATGACTTTGTATATTGAGTTGGGTTATGTTTAACTGTAACCTTTGCAATACCGTAGCTTGTAGCAGTCTTAGGTGAAATAACACCTGTAGCATTGTCGATTGTTAACAAATCACTGTCTGTCGAGATTGTTATATCGCTCGGACTTACAGTTGATCCACCTGAACCTCCTGTGCTCATTGATGTATAAACATTAAATCTGCTTATTGATGTTATAACCTTTATTGTATTCAAATCTACCGCAACATTCTGAGTTGGGAATATTGAAATACTTTCCGGAACTGTTGTGTATGTTTCACCTACAGGTGTACCTGTTACATTAATCTTTGTTATAACAAGTCCCTTTGAACCTTCTGAACTGCTTCCTATACATTGAGGAACAGATGCACTCGTTTCACCGTCTGCAAGAGCCGTACCAAGTTGACCTTGATCATTATGACCCCATGTATAGATTTCACCCATATTTGTGAACAATACAGAATGTTCGTTTCCGGCTGATATACCGTTTGCACCGCTAAAGTCACTGCCATCTTCGTTTACAACTTTGACAGCCGTTGACTTCTGTGCTTTTGTACCGTCGCCAAGTTCACCGTACATATTATCGCCCCATGCGTAAATTGAACCGTCTGCAGCGATTGCCAATGAGTGAGTAATTCCGGCGTCTATATCTACAATTCCTTCAAGATCGAAAGTTTCGTAGTTAAGAGCTGTTACAACCTTACCAGGCATAGCTCTTGTTTCACCACTACCGTCACCAAGACGTCCATAGTAGTTATAACCCCATGTCCATACGTTTCCGTTTTGTGAAAGTGCGGCTGTATGTTCATCGCCTGCCGAAATCTTAGCTACGTTATACTTAAATTCTGAATCTGCATCTCCAAGAACTTCTCTCGGAACATCATAACGATCTGCCGGATTTGTATCGTTCATACCAAGCTGACTGTTTACATTTCTACCCCATGTATATACAACACCGCTTGTTGTAAGAGCAGAAGTATGGTTACCGCCCGCTGAAATACCAACGATTGATTCAAGATGTTTTGTTTCGCCGAAGTCTGTTACGATAACAGGTACATTATAATGTTCAGAGGCATTTGTTCCGTATACAGAACTTGCCTTTTTGCTGATGTCCGATTTGACCTGATTCGTTGCTGCCCCATGCGTAAACTGTACCATCTGCCATAAGTGCAACTGAATGATTTTCACCGGCGGCAATATCAACGGCATTTGTAATTCCGTTTACAAGAACCGGATAATTGCTATCTTCATTATAACCATTACCAAGCTGACCTTTTTCACCGCCGCCCCATGCGTAAACCTTACCGTCTGCAGTAAGTGCAAGAGCGTGACTTTCACCGGCGGCAATCTTCACAACGTTTGTAAGAGCAGTGTTTTCACTTAACTCAACTTGTGTTGCAACATCTACATATTCATCAGATTTCACACTTACTTTATTATGTAAGTTTGAACCCCATGACCATACAGTTCCGTCATCCTTTAGAGTGATAACAAAATCTGTACCGGCTGCAACCATAGGCGCTGTGAATGCACCGTTAGGTATTACATTTACCTTTATAAATCCAACGTTTTCACCGTCAGTTCCGTCATCGTTAAGTTTCAATAATCTTTATGTAAAGTTGTTCCGTAACGACCTGATACTGTCGAAATTGTTTTTCCATTTACTACTGCTACATTTGAATCAAGAGCTTCAAGTCTGTAATTCATAACATTTTTCCCATCTCTTTGTACCAAGTACATTGAAACGATAAGGAACGAACTTCTTAACTCCGTCAATACCAAGCTCATCGCCGCTTTCAATATTAAATTCATATAGAAGCTTAGCGTCATCTGTGTACGAAACTGTACCTACAACCGCCTTAGTTACACGAATGCCTTCAGGCGCTTTATTTACCTTAATCGGTGATTCTGAATAATTATTTGTGCCGTCACCAAGTTGATAATTACTGTTTTCACCCCATGTATATACATCACCGTCTGAAAGGACTGCCATTGCGTGATTACCGCCAGCCGCAGATGTAATAACATTGCTTAGTCCGTCAACCTTTGTAGGAGTTTCGTTCTTATTCCATGCGTATGCACTGCCGTCAACCGATACTGCGGTGAATTGTTCACCCTTAGCGTCTACTTGGGTAGCATTGTCAAGAACTTTTTGTTGCGGTGTTTTCGCCGCCACCCCATGTATATACACTGCCGTCTGCTGTAAGAGCAATAGATGTATCTGCACCGGCTGCGATTGCAACTACACTGCTTACACCCTCTGCCATTACAGGTAGCGGAGTTGATGATGTATCAGATCCAAGTTGTCCTGAATCATTTGAACCCCATGTCCAAACTGAACCGTCTGCCTTCAATGCTACTGTATGATTTTCACCAGCTGCGATAGCTTGTACATTAGTAATTCTCAATGGTTTTGCATAATAATTCTGTCTTGATCTGTTCTGACCAATCTTATCAGATACTGCACCCCATACATATACTCTACCGTCTTTTTTGAAAGTGCAACTGCATGAGTCGAATATGCCTTAACAGATATAATATCTGAAAGCGGTGTATCTGAACTGTTCATAACTCTTTGCGGATATGCGTAAGCAGTTGAACCCTGCATTGCCTATACCTGTTTGAGAGTTTTCATTTGTACCCCAAGCGTATACTTCACCGTCATTTGTTAGAATTACGCTGAAGTTTTCACCTGACGCAAATTCTTTTACGTTATTAAATATAACTTGTCCGTCATCGTCTTTCATTACAACACCCGGAACATATACATTAGTTTGATTATCGAACAATGATACGTTTAACTTATCATAGCTGTTATCGCCCCATGCACTTACTGTTCCGTCTGCATTTACAATTACAGAACTTGTTGTACTCAATGATGCTTCCGGAAGTGATGTTGTTCCGTCTGCAATTAGACCTATTCTTATAAAGCCCGTAGCAGTATCACCTTTAAACTGTGCTGACATTGTTACATATGCACTGTCACCCGCTACTGCATTTTCTGGTGATTCTGCCTTAACGGTTGAATTAGTTGATGTAACTTCTATTGCCTCTTCATCAGTTGACTTAGCATCAATATTATCTACTGATATTTCTGTCACCACGCTTATCGAAGTATAGGTTAAATGCAAGAACTTCTTCTACAACAATTCTGTCAATAACCACAGTTTCGTCAACATCTATCATAATTTCGTTCGGATATTCAAGTTCCTTAACAGGAGTTGTCAAATCCGACTTCTTATAAACATACGCGTGTGCAACCTTAATCATCTTGGTTGCCGGTTCTGTAATTGCCTGAACAGGGTAGTTCTTATTAACATTTGTCTGATCGCCAAGCTGACCTGAACTATTTGAACCCCATGTCCAAACTGTACCGTCTGAAATATATGCAGACATTGAATCTCCGCCGGCAGCACCGTTTAGGGGCACCCTTAATGCCATTCGATGATGACCATACTCCGCCGTCATTTGATACGATTTGTACAGGAGCTGAGCTTGTGCCGTTTGCTCCCATTTGACCATCTGCATAGTTGCCCCATGCCCAAACAGTATTATCGGCTGTTGTTGCAAGATTTGAATTCTTTTCAGCTGAAATATGATTAATTACTTCATCATCAGGAATATCAACTCTTACAGGTGCATAGCTGTTTGATTGAGCTGTTGTCTTACCGAATTGACCTTCTGAATTATCGCCCCATGCGAATACATAACCATTCTTAGATGTAAACGCCTTATCTGTCGGAACGTCATACTGTGTATGATTTTCGTTTTGTTCTTTAATAAGTGCAACGTTATGGTTTTGCACCCGAACGTACTTCTACAACGTTATTTAGGTAAACACTGTTGTATGGGCTTTCGCCTACTACTACAAGTGCCGGATAGTTAAGGTATTTACGCAATGTATTACCAAGTTGACCCGACGCGTTACCTGCTTCTGCTCCGCCGTTGCTCCATGTCCATACATAACCGTCATCACGAAGAATCGTGTTATGCGAAATTCCGCCTGTTACTTCAAGTGCATTTTCAAATAAATCGCTTGTTGATGCACTTTCGCCCTTAATCAATGAAGTTGGACTTGAACCGTATGACCAATACTTAACTGTTCTGTCGTTCATTACTGCATAAACCATACTGTTTGCAGCACCAACTGCAACAGCGTCTGTAAGTTTCAATACAGGATATGAATCTGAGTTATATCCCCATGTATAAACATTGCCGTCTGCATCCAATGCAACAGAGAAGTTTGTACCTGCGGCTATATCTACTATCTTCTCAAGGAATCCGCTACCGTTAACACCCAATACTTGAAGTGGATAGTTGTCGTTTGAGTTAGAACCGTCACCAAGTTGGTTATTAGTTCCGCGACCCCATGTCCATACAGTACCGTTTGTCTTTAATGCAACTACATGAGATTCACCGTTTACAACCTTCGGTGCGGCATACTTTATATCTGTACCGTACTTCTCTTCTTGTGTAGGCATTACGCGAACTTTGAAGATAAATGATATATCTGAATTATCATCACGGAGCATAAGTGTTGTTTCACCGTATGCTTCATTCTGATTCGGAACAATTCTTTGCGACTGTTCCGTTCATTTCAACCGTTGCAATATTTTCATCAATATTTGTCAAATGTAAATCAGGAGTCCAGTAGAATGGTTCTGATTCTTTTTTTCTGTAAATGCAAGGTTGAAACCAGGAGAAATTAATCTGTAAACATCACTGCTTAGATTAAATTCTATATATTCATTACTGTTAATTGTAATCATATTAGGCATTGGGTTAGTTGTTGAATACTCAGTAACAGCTGTGTTACTGTCGCTTTCATAAATTCCGCCGCCTATAACGTCAGGACGGATATAATCCGTAGCACCTGTCTGTACTGCAAATGTACGGTTATTAAGTGTAAAGTCACCTATTTCTCCGTTTGTACCTGTACCCCATGACCATACAGTACCGTAACGTGTACTATACATAACTGTATGTGAGCCTCTTGTTGAGATAATGCCGTACTTCATCATTTGTTCTGAGAAGTTCTCAGGTTTAGCATTAATTGTGTTACCCTTTACAACCATTTGAGGTGTATTAACACTTGTTGATGTTGTATCGGCTATACCAAGCTGATAAGATACATTTGTTGGATTTGTTTCTGTGTACTTTCTACCGTAAATAGTAGCTGTATCATAGCTTGTCAATCTGTCCTTATCTGTCCATATTGTTTCATAGAATGTCAAATACGGAGGAGGTGTCTTATCACCCCATGCCCATACTGCACTGTCTTTCTGAATTGCAATAGATTGATTTGAACCGCTTGCTACTTGTACTGCATTTTCAAATGCCTTAACAGGTAAGTTACTATCATCATTAGCACCGTTACCAAGCTGACCGTTTTCGCCGTTACCCCATGTGAACAAGTCACCATTCTTTGTGATAACTGCAGCGTGCTTGCTGCCTGCTGAAATTGTTGTAATTTCTTGCAAGTAGTTATAAGCATATGAACCTGCATTGTATGTTGAATTATTTTCAATATCAAGTGTCTGTACACCTGCTTTTACTTGTACAGGATAATACTTCTTGTATGATTGTTCATATCTAATCTTCAAATCATATGTACTTGCAACGTACCAACCATAATCATTACCATGACTACCATACGCATACATATTAGCTTTTTGATATGACGGTGTAGTATAAGTGATTACTGTGCCGTCACCTGACTGACCTTCATCATTCTTACCCCAAGTGTAAGCAGTACCGTCTCTCTTCAATGCGATTGTGAAGTCACCGCCGGCTCTGACATCAATTATTTCTTCAAGGTAGCCATAGCCTTCTGCGCCTCTTACTCTCACAGGTGTAAGCATTAACGGAACTCTTGTTATTTCGGCATCATTACTGTTACCTGAACACAAGTTATATCTGTAATGACCCATATATCCGCTCTTTGCATATGTCTGCGGTGAACCGATTTGATTATATCTGTTATCACCCCAAGCATAAACCTTACCGCTCTCTGTCATAACAACAGTATGATTATCGCCTGCTGTGATAGTTTCTATCTTTTCACCAAAGTTATATGAAAGTTTAACCGGAGTATACGCATTATTGTTTACCTTATTATACATATAATGTGTATGACCGCTTGAACCACCGTGATTATGATGAGAATCCGGACTCCAACAACTATCATCATAATAATAATGGTCATCTTTATGATGTGTTAAATTATAATTATTAGATGTACCGTTACCCATCTGACCGAATTCATTATAACCCCACATATATACGTTACCGTCTTTATCTATTGCACCTGCATGATATTGACCGGCAGTTATATATGTAATATTAGACAGATTTTTTAATCTGAACAGGGCGGTCTTGATTTGTTACACTGCTGCCCAAACCAAGCTGACCCTTGTCATTATTACCCCATGACCATACAGTACCGTCTGCTCTCAAAGCGATTGAGAAGTCATCACCGGCAGCAACCATAGGTACTGCAACAGTATTCTCGTTACGCTTAATCTTTAGAATAAACATTCCGATTGCACCGTTCATATTTTGAACAGAAATCGTTGTTGAACTGTATCGTCTGTTTATCGTTAGGTATAATCTTACCGTTTTTCGATTGTAGCAACATTTTCATCTGATGATGCCCATGTTACATTTGAATATGTGTTCGGATCATTTGCAAGATACATAACAGGATGTTCGTCTGTTTCTGCTACGTTAAATCCTGAACTGTAATCATATGTTACCTTTGTGATATTCAATACATCGTCTTCTGAAATTGTTACAACAGGAGGCATTGAAATATTATCATCAGAAGATGCAATTATTCTGCCCTTATCTGTTACGGCATCATTAATTGTCATATAACGGGTTTCTCTGTTACCTGAAATTGTAGGAACAGTATTGATGTTATATGTTGTTGAGCCTTTTTCAATACGAACGTTATATGTTATATCACCAAGTTGATAATTATTATTTGCACCCCATGACCATACATAACCATATTTACTGATTATTACTGTATGGTTTGCACCAAGTGCAACATTTCTTACACCGTGAATATTTTCAATGTTATTATCCTTTTCGTACTTCAAACCTGTCGCAACAGAAGTAAATTCTGATATAGATTCGTCTGTTGTTCCTGTTCCAAGTTTGCCTGTTACATAGTTTGTACCTTCAGTATCATCTGTATTTCTACCTGATACATACATATGACCTTCACGAGTGATAATAGCACTGTAATGTTTACCGGCATAAACTGCTGTTATTTCATCTGCATTTCCGTTTTCATCCGTTACGGCTGTAATTGCAGATGTGTCAACCTTAACTGCGTGATTTACTGAGTCACCGTCAATATTCACACCAAGTTGACCGTACTTATTTGAACCCCATGTATAAACGCTGCCGTCCTCTGTCATAGCTATCATGTGGTCTTCGCCGACACTTACATCCTTAACATTCTGCAAGTATACATAATAGTTAGAGTTATCTTCACGATTATCATATTCAGGATTGCTTTCGCCTCTGATTACCTGAATTGGAGTTGTCTTATTTGTTGATGTGCCGTCACCAAGCTGGCTTGATTTTATTTGCACCCCATGTCCATAATGTTCCGTCACTTCTTACAGCTGCACTGCTGTTTCCGTTTGCAGCAATCTTTACGATGTCATACAAGTAGTTTTCGCCACTTTGTCCTACTACCTGTGTTACACCGCTTAGTGATGTGACATTTGATGTTGTGTTGTTACCAAGTTGTCCGTATGAGTTTGCACCCCATGAATATACATAGCCGTCTTTTGAAAGTGCGATGAAGTGAGTATAACCTGCTGATACGGCAATGATATTCTTGCCTTCAAAGCCTGCCATCTTCTGAGCATATGTATATGACAATCCGTTTACACTACCCCAAATATATACGTCACCGTTTGCATCTGCGGCTACATTATAGTCTTTGTTTGCCGACGCTGATACTACATTTACAAGAGGTGTGTCCTTAGCAGTCTTAACTTGTACAGGGGAATGCTGTATAATTTAGATCACCTGTACCTGTGTATGTAAAGCTTCTGTGTATATAATCATCAGAAATACTTCCGCCTGTTACACCCTCGCTTGTAGGACCGTCACCAAGTTGACCCTTAGAGTTATCGCCCCATGTCCACAATGTTCCGTTTTCTTTTTTAGAACAAGTGTATGGCTTGTACCTGTAGATACGCTTGATGATGCAACGGCATCGTTTGTCTTTGTAACATTTACAACAAATACGCCTTCGCTATTTGTCTTAGATTTGTTACTGTAATAACAGCACTGTTATACGCACCCTTTTCTGTAGGTCTTAATGTACCCGAAGTTGCGGCTCCGTCTACATATACTACCTCTACATTTGAAGATGCAAAACTTGCTCCTGTTACTTGTACCATCTCTCCGGATGTTTCAAGTACAAATCCGCTTTCATATACTTCGTAAATTTTATCAATATCAACTTGTAGATAATCGCCTGTACCAATCGAAATCTGAGGAAGATTTGTCAATGATACATCTACTGCATCCTCAGCCTTTTGAGGAAGTTGAATTGTATAAGGAATTGTCCTGACCGTTGGCTGTATGCTTGTCAATATGGATAACAAGAACTCGTCTTGTTTCTCTTTCGCCTGACTGTACCGGCATATATGACTGATTATCAATCATATTACCAAGTTGTCTTTGTGGCATTATTACCCCATGACCATACAACGTCACTGCCTACAACTGTATCATGTCTTATAGCGGCACTGTTATTTCCGCCGACGCCGATTGTCCAAATATTATTGATATATGCGTCGTCAGAATATGAGTCACCACGTTTAACCTGAGTCGGCTTATCTGCCATTTCAATACTGTTATCTATTACTGTATCTCCAAGACCAAGCTGACCCTTTGAGTTATCACCCCATGCCCATAGTCTGTTATCATCATCAGTACGAGCAACAGTGTGGTTTGCACCTGATTTAATTTCTACAACCTTTACATCGCTGCCCCATACATTTTTAACAGCCTTGAACATTGTTGTGTTACCTTCTGTAGTTCCAAGACCTGTCTGACCTGTTGTATTATCTCCGGCTGTAAGAACATATGAACCGTCACCGACTATTACAGCTGATTGGTTTTTACCCATTGCAATAGAAGTTACGTTTGCAAGATAACTTGTGTCACTTGTTGTTGACATAGGTATTCCGTTGCTGTCCTTAACACCGTCAAAGTCACTTGCCTTAGCTCTTGTCGGAACATGCTTATCACTTAGTGAACCTGTTCCTGACTGACCGTGTGAATCAACACCCCATGAAAGCACTGTTCCGTTTGACTTGATTGCCATTACAGAATCGCCTTCGGCACTGATTGCTACGATTTCTTCTAAGTATATATTATTACCATATATATTCTTTGTTACAGTGTTTCCGTCTGACTCAGTTGTTTCTGTGCCTGTGACAACTGTCTTACTTGCACTTGCACCTTGTTGTACTTTTTTTAACCGGTGCATAATATGTATAACCGGTTCCGAAATCACCGTGTCCAAGTTGTCCGTTGACATTTCTGCCCCATGACCATACACTCTGCCGTCTTCTGCAAGAGCAACAGAGAAGTAATCACCGGCTGCAATCGAAACAAACTTAGGAAGTTCACTACCGTCATTTGCATAAATAAGTTCAACAGCTACTGCTGATTTGCTTGCACCTGTCGGCTTACCGCTTGTTGCATCAGTAATACCAAGTTGTCCGTATGAATTGCTGCCCCATGCGTAAATCTTACCGTCTTTTTGTAAGTGCAAGTGAATGTGCAGTACCTGCGGCAACTTCTTTAACATTATCAAGAATTATATTGCCTTCCTTAACAACTTCAACAGCATATGCCTTTGTTTCAGAATCGTTATCACCAAGTTGTCCATATGTATCCTGACCCCATGTCCACACTGTTCCGTTAGGTTTTAGAACGACTGTATGTGTTGAACCTGATGCAATCATAGGTACAGACTTCTTCATATCGTCTGTTTCAACTCCTACAGAAATTACAGTTTCAGCAACATAGATATATGTCTTATCGCCGTCTGTCTTTTTTCTGCATAAGCAGTAATTGTTGTTTTACCGTATTTATTATTACCGTTAGGTGTTACTACACCTGTGTTTTCATCAACTTCGGCAATCTTCGGATTTGATGAATAGAACTTAATTGTTCCGACATTTGCAGTTACATCCTTTGTAGCATCCTTTGTATGAATTGTTCTCAAGTTGAATGCCATATGATGTAATGCTTCATAACTGCTTGGATCAAATGTTACTGTTTCTCTTGTTGTAATATCAATTTGTGCAGGAACATTATCATCAGTATATTCTGTAGTTGTTCCGTCGCTGTGAGATACAGTTACCTTTGTCAAGTTTAGAATATCTTCTGACTTGAAACCAACTCTGACAGGTTCATCAGAATCTGTTTCTGTCATATCACCAAGTTGTCCGTATGTATTATTACCCAATGCCCATAGATAACCGTTGTTTGTAAGAATTACAGAATAGTTCCATCCTGCCGTTACTCTTGAGAATGATGTAAATACATCATCATTTTCAGGATTTAGCGAATCCTTATCTGTTATCTTATTTGCAACATGAGTATTTGCAACTTCGTGGTACTGTGCTTTTGAGTTATCACCCCATGCATAGATGTCATTTGTATTTGACATTGCGATTACATGGTTAGCACCGCCTGATACCATAGATATACCTGTTAAGTATGTTCCGGCGCTTGACTTAACATGAACAGGAGTTGAGATTGTTGCCGTTGTCTTTTCGTTACCTAACTGACCATATGTATTATCGCCCCATGCGTATACGTTACGATCTCTTGTTGTAACAACTGAGAAGTTTTCACCTGCTGACAATGCGTCAACATTCTTTATATATCTGTCATCTGCGTTACCTGTGTCATATTCACCCTTCAATACTCTGTCAGGTGTTTGCATATCTTTATATGTGTTATTAACGCCGTTTGTACTTTGACCAAGTTGACCCTTATTATTGCGTCCCCATGACCATACACTACCGTCTGTTCTTACGGCAAGTGAGAATGTTCCGCACCGGCACCGATAAGGATAACATCTGTCAAGTAACCGCCGCCGTTATAACCTTTTACCTGTACAGGGAAATATCTGTTATCTCTTGAGTTAACACCTAATTGTCCGTAAGTATTTGCACCCCATGAGTACAAGTTACCTTGGTTAGATACTGCAAGAGTATGATCTCTACCTGCCGCGATATTAGAAATTGATTCATTCTTTTTCTACAAGCATTTCGCTTAGCGATTTGCTTGAGTTATTCTCACCTGCAACAGTTACAGGTCTTGTTGAGTATGCAAGTGCTGATGCTGAGTTACCGCTACCAAGCTGACCCTTAGAGTTATCACCCCAAGTATACAATATACCGTCACGAGTCAATGCTACGCTGTGTTTCTCACCTGCAGCTACTATCATAACATTCTTTAGAGGTACTAATTGACCATCATCATTTGTTATCATAACCTGAACAGGATATGAACGGTCAACTGTTGTACCGTCACCAAGCTGACCTTTTATCATTGCGTCCCCATGTCCATACTTCACCGTAGATATTGATTGCTATTGCATGGTCACCCTTTTGAAACTACCATAGGGAGGAATTTCTTCACCAGGGATAATACTGATATTAACAGCACCTGTATAACCTGCGTAAGCATGGTGATCATCTATATCTTCGTTTCCTGTATTTACATATGGGTCTTCGTTATGCGCGCTGATAACTGTTGAACCGAATTTTTCTGTTTCTTCTATTGTCTTAACTACAATATATCTGCGTGTAATTCCGTCTGCATTAAATACTTTTTCTTCAAGCATTGTTGAAACAGGATCTTCATCTTCATTGATAATTGCAACAGTTTCATCAGAAGTTGTAAACTTGATATGGTCTTCACCATCTCTTATCGGTTTCAAATCACCGTTTTGGTCATACGGATCAACCCATGATGTATTATCGTTTGGATCAAATCTGTCAACCGGATATTCTTCTGTATCTGATAGCAATGTAAATCCTTTGAAGTATCTGTTATACATTTGGTTTACATCAATATACAATAGTTGGTCTTTACGCATATTGATATGCTTAGGTAATGTCGCATAATACTCTTCGACAACACCTGTATTTCTGTTTACAACGTAAACGTCTTTAAAGATGATTGACTTATAAGGAAGTTCACCTACTTGATATGGGTAAAGTCTTGTTTCAGTTGTAAAGTCACCAATCTGTGAGTAATTATTAATACCCCACATATAAACGTAACCTTCAAGATCGATAGCTGTTGAGTTTGCACCCGCTGCTATAGCAAATACACTTTCAATGTATGGACTTACCGCATTTTCTTCATCTTCAAGGTACTGACTTCTTACATGTTGAGGTTTCGGATAGTTTGCAGTATTTGTATTCATACCGATTTGACCATTCGAGTTACTACCCCATGCCCATACGCTGTACTTAAAGTTATCTTCCGCAGTGCTTTCACCTAATACAAGTGAATGAGCCTGTCCGGCAGCAATGCTGATTATATTATTAACAGTTCTGCTGATGTCTGCAAGATCACTCGGTCTTACTGACAATACCGGATAATCTCTTGTCGTAGTTGTTTCATCACCAAGTTGATAATTTCCGTTTAGACCGATTGCAAATACATCTGTTTCACCATAGTATTTGTTTGTAAGCATCATCAAGTGATTTGAACCGGCAGAAATCTTAGCAATAGTCTGGATATATGTCGAATCAAATCTTGAATCTGTCTTAATATTTGAACCGTCATAGTCACCGCTGATTATTTGATACGGTGCCATTCTTGTATCATTTGTGCCCTTGCTTGAGCTTTGCTTACCGCCTACAGTATAGTTGTTAATACCCCATACATAAACTGTTCCGTCAGCCTTTAGTGCCGCTGAATAGTTATCTCCGGCAGCAATTTGAATAATGTTACTCAAATGTTCATCTGTTGTTACAACGCCATTTTCATCAGTGTATGTTCCACTTGCCGATGTGCCTTGTGTAACGTGTTACAGGATACTTGTCAAAATCACCGTCTACAGTTGATGATGTACCAAGTTGATCATATGTATTATCACCCCATGCGTATACATGACCGTCTGCTGTTAATGCAAGACTGTGCTTATTACCTGCGGCAACAGCTACGATATTTTCCATAGGCTGATTATCGCCTATCATAACCATTTGTGCCGCACCTGAATTTTCAGTTGTGCCGTATCCAAGCTGACCCTTATCGTTTAGACCCCATGACCATACGTGACCGTCTGAGTCAACTGCCAAGCTGTGGTATCCGCCGGCTGCAACGTCAATTATGTTTTCAAGTAGAGTATACTGTGCATTTCCTTCAGCATCATATTCAACACTGTAAATCTGTACAGGTGTATTCATAATGCTGTTTTCACCGTCTTTTGTTGAAACCTGTCCGTAGTCATTTCTACCCCAAGCATAGACTGTACCGTCATACTTCAATGCTACAGAATGATATAGGTTTGTTGAAACAAGCGGTGATGCAGTTTCTTTTGTATATCCGCTACCATCTCTCGATGTTGAGTTTGGCGTCAACTTACCGCCGTATACACCAAGTATAAATGCACCTGTTGCACCTGTTGCAGTATTGACAACAGTAATTGTTGTCTGTCCGCCTTTGTGATATTCTGTATCTATTATAGGTGTAACTACCCACTTACCGTTTTCCTCTGCTACTGTTGCAACAGTTTCGTCTGATGAGTAGAACTTATAATTACCCGAATAATCAGTATTATCAAGAGTATTCTCTGCGAAGAAGTTAAAGCCTTCGTAATATCTCTCGTTGATTTCTGACGGATCTATTGTTAGAATTTGTTCCTCTGTTACTCTTACAAGTGAAGGAATTACACCTGTGTATGTCTTGCCCGGTGTACCATAACCAACAGTATCTTCAGAAACTACCGCATTATTAATTTCAATAACACGTGCTTCTCTGTCACCTACTTGACGTGGTTCTGTTGCATTAACAAATGATGAATCGCCAAGTTGACCATAGTTGTTGCTACCCCAAGCATAGATATATGCCTTAGTTGCATCACTGTTTGCTCTGAATGCTGTTAAGTGACTCAAACCTGTTGATACGTACCAAACATTATCAATCACATCTTCATTACTGTCTGCCTCACCCTTGTTTACAAGTGCAGGTGTAGTATTAGATTTTTGCGGCTGAACCCCATGTGTATACGTGACCGTCTGATGTCATTGCGGCACTTCCACTACCTAAAGCATAAACATGTGCTACTTGATTTTATGCAAATGCAGTTACCTTTTCAGGATGGCGTAAATCTGTTGTAGTACCGTCGCCAAGCTGACTGTTTCCATTATAACCCCATGTATATACATAATTATCGTTAATTGCAACTGAATGATATGTACCTGCCGCAATATCCATAGCACCGTTAAAGTATCTATTTGCATAATCTGCTGTTTGCAATGTGTCTGCTGTAAGTACCTTTGTCGGTCTTAGACGATTTTCATATGTAATTAGTAGGATTAAAGCTATTTCTGCTTGTAAATCTGTGTCTTATAGAATAACCTGTACCAAGGTATCCGCCTAAATTAACTGTAGCATTTCCAACAGCAGTTGTTCCTGTTACATTTTGACCCCAAGCATAAACTTGTCCGTCTCTTGTAAGGATAAGGCTTGTATTTGAAATTGCAGAAACCTTAACCGTGTCGTCTATAGGTTCTATACCGTTAGACTTCTGTACAAGTGTAGCAACATATACATTATCTGTTGTATTTATACCGACTTGTCCGTATGAGTTTGCACCCCAAGCATAGACTTGTCCGTTGCCCATTAGAACCAACATATGGTTTTGCGCCGCCTGCGGCTGCAACTGCTCCGACAAGTTCTGTCTTTGTTACAGTTGTTTCTTTTTTACTACGTTGCCTTCGCCGTCGTCTGTTTCAGTAACAGTTTCTTCATAGCTTGTAACAACAGGTGATGGAAGTAGAGATTCTTGCTTAGAACCAAGTCCGTTTTAGATGTTCCGCTACCCCAACCGTAAACTCAGCCGTCTTTATCAATAGCTACTGCTGACGAACCTCCGGCTGCTATATAAACAATGTTTTCAAGCAAACCTGTTCCGTCTGTATTCTTAACTCTTACAGGATATGAACGAGTTACCTTTGTACCATCACCAAGTTGACCTGAACTATTTAGACCCCATGCCCAAACGGTTCCGTCTTCACGCAATGCCATTGTGAAGTTATTTCCTGATGCAACCATAGGAACTGCAACAGCGTCTGCACTACATTTAACTCTTACAACCAATGTTCCGACAAATCCGTCGTCTGTTGCAATTCTGATTGTTGTTTCACCAAGTTTAAATTCTGAAGGTACGCTTATTAAACCTGTACTGCTTACCACTGCGATTGATTCGTCAAGTGAAGTAAAGGTTAAGTTTTTCTCCTGCTGTCAAAGCACCGCTTTGATCTTCATTATGATATTTTTACGTTAAATCCACTTCTGTAATTTCTCTCGAAGTCTGATGTATTTAATTGGATTGTTTCATCTCTACCCATTGTTGTAACTACATCATAGTTATTTACAACAAGTGTCTTTGTTTCAAAGTCACCGACTTGAGTAGCTGTATTATCCATTGCATGATAATTCAAGCGAGTACCGTTATGAAGCGTTAAATAATTACCGTCTTTAGTATTTGTATCGTCACCTGTCTGACCCTTTGAGTTTGAACCCCAAGCATATACATATCCATCTTCATGAATTACATACATATTTATTCTGCCGGCTGAAATGTTCCAAATATTACTGATATAAGCAGTATCTGAACCTGTTACACCCTTTACGACTTGTGTAGGAACAGTCTTATTCATATATGTCGGATCATTCCAATGGTCATGACTATATGAATCATGATGATGTAAATAGAATGTATCATATCTATACGAGCCATCACCGATTTGACCATATTCATTCCAACCCCATGTATATACACTTCCGTCAGAAGTCATAGCCATACTGTTATAATAATTAGCTGAAATTGCCGCTACATTTGTGATATTAGAAACCTTTACAGGTTTTGTAGCAGTTGTTGTTGTATTATTACCAAGTTGTCCCCAGTTATTATAACCCCATGAATACATTGTTCCGTCTGTTGTAGCAACAAGGACGTGACCTTCACCTGCCGCAACAGCTGTTATATTCTTTATGTATTTTTCTGTTGTTGATGACGCGCCTGCCAATACCTGAGTCGGAACAGGTCTTGTCATTGTATCGCCAATACCAAGTTGATAGCTTGTATTTAGACCCCATGTCCAAACTGTTCCGTCTGCCTTTAGAGCAACGCTGAATGATTTACCTGCGGCAATATCAATAACATCTTGGATATACCAATCGTCATTTGTTGCGGCACTTTCACCTCTGTATACCTTTTTTGAGCCGCATAAATTCCATCAGTTGTATCATTGTCATGGAACTTTTCATTTGTTGATGATGTATCGCCGTTACCAAGTTGTCCGTTTGAGTTGTTACCCCATGCGTATACATAACCGTCAGTTGAAAGTGCCAATACATGATTTTCACCGACTGCTATTCTTGCGATATTTGAAAGGTCTACAAGTACACCTGTGTAGATGTTTTTTCTTGAACTCTTACAGGTGTGCGGTTTACTTCGTCTTTATCAGAAGTACCGTTACCAATCATTCCGTTTTCGTTATTACCCCATGCGTATACATAACCGTCAGTTGTTACAGCATATGCTGTATTAATACCTGCCGCTACATACTTAGCTTTCACTCCTTCAGGAAGTGAAACTTGTACAGGATATGTTGTATTTTCTGTAAGTCCGTTGCCAAGTTGTCCCTTTTCGTTTGAACCCCATGTCCAAACTTCACCGTTATCCAACAATGCAACCGCAAACTCACTGCCACCGGCAACCATAGGTGTGGCTGTTCTTCCGGCTTGTGTTACTGTTACACTGATTTCAGATATTATACCTGAATCATGTGTAATTGTAATTATAGCTGTACCTGTGTGTGTACCGGCTGTAATTACACCGTTTACAACAGTTGCAACATTTTCATTGTTTGAATGATATGTAAATGTTCCGTCAAGCGGTTCATGTGTATCATCATTTTTTCAAGATTGAAACCGTACATATGATGATGTTTATATGAATCAATCTCGATTGTTGCACCTGTTTCTATCGTTGTTAGGTAATTTATCTTATTTCCTTCAGCGTCAAAGAATTCAATCAAATCTTCTGCGCGTTCACCTGTATAAGCAGGTGTGCTTACATCATAAGTTGATGATGTACCGTCAAATTTACCTAACTGCCATTCTGTGTTTCTGCTCCATGTGTATACATAACCGTCATCAAGTTCTGCAACAGTATTATTTGTACCTGCCGCTACGTTACTTACGAACTTGATATAGCTTTCATCATTATTAGTCTGACCCTTTAGTACCTTTTGAGGCAATTTCTGATTTGATGAATTATTAATACCAAGTTGTCTTTGACCGTTTATAACCCCAACCGTACAAATAACCTTCTTCATTAATTGCAAATGATTGATTATTCTTTGCAGAAATTGCAGTTATATTCTTTAATCTGCCTGTTGTATTACCTGTGCTTTGATCTGCCTTTGAAATATCTCTTACTTGTAGAGGAAGATAATGTCTTTCGTTATTATCTGTTGTCCAGTCACCGTTCTGACCGTATGTGTTATCACCCCATGCCCAGACATAGCCTGTCTTTGTAAGAGCTAAAAGCATGATTTGCACCGGCTGAAATCATTACTATATTAATTAAGTAATCACTGCCTGCCGGAGCTACATTTGTTTCTTCTTCCGGACTTTCGCCACGAAGAACTTGAATTGGAGTCGGTTTATTTACACGAGTACCGTCACCAAGTTGTCCCTTGCTATTGTCACCCCATGTATAAACTGTTCCGTCATTCTTCAATGCCATTGCAAATGCTTGACCGGCTGAAATTGAAACTATGTCATTCAAGTAATAATCATTATTATCAGGATCATATGCGTTTGTACCACTTCTGCCGGCTAAAACCTTAACTGCATATGCACTGTCAGTTGTAGTACCGTCACCAAGTTGTCCTGATTTATTGCTACCCCAAGCATATATACTACCGTCTTCAAGTAGTGCCATTGAGAAATCATCACCTGCGGCAATGTTCTTTACGCCTGTAAGTGTAGTTGTTTCGTCAATCATTACAGGTACAACTATACTTTCAGTAGTTCCTGTCGCACCGTTACCAAGTTGACCCTTACTATTATCGCCGACTGCATATACGACGCCGTTAGCAAGTATTAGCAAGTGATTATTTCCTGCCGCAATAGCAGTAGCTGCATTATTGCCACCAAATGTACTTGCACTGTCATCTCTTCCGTTTTGAATTTAACCTGAATTGATAGCCTCTTGTTATCTTAGTACCGTCACCAAGTTGTCCGTATGTATTATCGCCCCATGTCCAAACTGTTCCATCTGCCTTTAGAGCCGCATGGAAGTTTGTACCTGCTGTAAGCGATGATGCAACGATGCTTTCCATCTTATCGCCCTTAACAGTAACATTAATTGTTCCGACATATCCGTTTCTGCTGTTTCTAAATGTAATTACTGTTGTACCGAACGTGTTACCTGTCGGCATTACAGTTGCAGTATTTCCGTTTGCAGAAACTGTAGCGATATTTGGAATTGACGAGCTGTATTGAATGTTTGCAATATCTTCTGACGCAATCTTTTGCTTATCAGCTTTATTGAACAAATTGAAACCAACCATATACTGTTCATATATTTCAGACATATCAATTTCAATTTTACCAGTCTTGTCTATTACAACGCTTGACGGTAATGGTGATATTGTATCACCTGTTGAATTTTCATCAGTATATACTATTGCCTTTTGGAATGACAATGTATTTGAATTTGTATTACCTACTTGTACCGGTGTCTTTGCCAAATCGACAGTTACTGTACCAAGTTGACCTGAAGTATTATCACCCCATGCCCATACATAACCGTCATCTCTGATTATTACGGTATGGTTTGCACCCATTGCCGCACCGATTACGTTCTTTAGGTATGGATCTTCGTCTTGATTGAATGTATCTCCCTTCCATACCTTTACAGGAGCAAATCTGTCTATCTTTGAATCAACGCCAAGTTGACCCTTTTCATCTCCGCCCCATGTATATACTTCATAATTATTTGTTATAACCAGTGTTTGGTTTCCACCTGCTGTTACTCCAAGGATATTTGACAAATATTCAGTTCCGTCTGTATCGACAGTTGAATCCTTGCCTACCGCCTCACCGGCAACAACAAGCATAGGTGTTACTGATTCTGTTACAGTCTTATCATCTATACCAAGTTGACCCTTTGAGTTGTAACCCCAAGCATATACTTTTGTAACAGTTGTTCCGTCTGCAAGTGTTTCTTCTGCTACAGCTACACTGTGTGCACTGCCTGCAGCAACATATTTTTACATTTGACAAACCTTCTACAACTGCCGGAGTTGCGTCATAATCTGCACTTGCAGTTGTTGCTTGTAGTGCAGTATCTTCATCCGAGTCGTCGCCGTCGGCATCGGCATCACTTGAATCATCGTCCGATGTTCCGCCGCTACTTCCCGAACCGCCACCGGAAGATACCGTTCTACCACCAAGCTGTTTATGCAAGTTCGCACCCCATGTCCATACTTTTCCGTTTGTATCCACTGCAAGATTATGGCTATCGCCTGCGGCTATTGATCTAATATCTTTAAGCGCACTAATCTTAGTAAATGATGCAGTAGAAGGAGCTATAACATCATTGCCAAGTTGACCTTGTGAGTTATCAACACCGTAAGAGAATACATCGCCGTGAGTTGTAAGTACAAGTACATAATTTGAACCTGATACTATATCTTCGATTTCATCGCCGATTGTATTTTCTACTTCTACCGGTGACGTCATATCTGATCCGCCGGAAATTGATACACCCCATGTATATATCTTACCGTTTTTTATCTACGGCAAATACATAGTCGTCACCTGCTGCCAATCTTACTATATCTTTAATCGGATTTCCGTCTTCATCAAGGACTTGTACAGGATATTTCTTGCTCAATAATGTACCGTCACCAAGTTGACCGTGAGAATTGTCACCCCATGTCCACAAAGTTCCGTTTTCTTTTTAAAGCAATAGAGAAGTTCTTGCCTACTGCTACTTTTTTTGAACCTGAAGGCCATACTGTGTCACCCTTAACAGTTACAGTTACGAATGCTTTATATCCGTTAGCCTTATTTTCAATAGTTACGATTGTAGGTCCTGCCTTTGTCGGTGATGTTGTATGAAGTTCATCACTTCCGCTTGCAAAGTTGCCGATTGAAGTATCTGAAGATGTAAATTCAATCTGACTCTTATCGTCAATAGGTGTAAGAATATCGTCTTCATACAAGTTAAAGCCGACCATTCTCTTATTCATAATTTGATCTCTGTTGAAATCAATATATTGATCTTCTGTAAATTTCAAGATAATCAGGTGTTACATATGATTCATCAACACTGTTATCTGAATTTTCTTTGATTTCAACATTTTGAAGTTCAAGAGTATCTACTTCTTCCTTGCTTACATGAACAGGAATATATGATTTAATTGTTGTGTTATCACCAAGTTGACCGTAACCGTTTGCACCTGTTGTATAAACGCTACCGTCTTGTTTCATAATTGTCAAGTGCTGTGAACCGTAATCTGCAACAAATGCGTCGTCAAATAATAGCAAATCACCAACATCTGATCTTACTGAATCATGAACTCTTGTAGGAGTAGATTTATTTATAACACTGTCTATACCCAACTGACCACTGCCGTTATTACCGACTGTATAAATCAAATTGTCATTTACATCTGTTCCGCCGATAAACGCACTACTGTTACCACCGGCTGAAATGTTATAAATACTATTGCCATCTACGTCAACATACTTGGGTGATGTAACATCGCCGCTGTCTATACCAAGCTGACCGTTACTGTTATCACCTGTTGCATATGTGTTATAATCTTTTGAACGGATTAGAGTATGAGCCTTACCGGCTGATACTTGAACAGCATCATACATAAATTCATCATCATATGCCGATACCATATCTCTGTCACCGCGTTGTACTTTTTTTATAGGTGCATACGCATATGCTTTTTACCATCGTAATTGCTAAATCTCTTTGATGTATTCGGTTCAATACCAAGTTGACCTTCTGAATCGTCACCCCAAGCATATACACTGCCGTTATCAGCTATTGCTACTGCGTGATTATCACCGGCATCAATAGATACGATATTGCTCAAACGATTTGTAGATTGTGTATTTCTTGTAGAATTTGTTCTGTCTGCATTTAGAACAAACGGATCATCACTTGCCATAGCACCTGCTACAACATATGAAGGTACACCCATATTATCTGTAACAGATCTGTAGTTTAGACCAAAGTTTGCTGTTTGTATTTGTACCCCATGCAAGAACATGACCATTCTTATCAAGTGCAAGAGCATAGTCTTTACCCGCACTAATCTCTAAGATACCTGACAAGTATTCTTCTACAACCGGTTCAGGATCAGTTGTTTCGTCTCCTGTTGAACTTGCCTGTGTTGCTACAGTTTCTGATGTATAAGTATCCGCTACACCTCGTACAACACGCTGAGGATAATATGCATTATGGCTTGATGTATTATTATCACCAAGTTTACCGTTGCTACCGTTACCCCATGTGTATACTGCACCGTCAGCTGACAATGCCATTGCAAAATTATCACCGGCTACAATAGAAATAATATTACTTAATGTTCCTAAGCCGTTTGTATCTGCAACTTGTAGCGGTTCTGCCCAAGATGAAATTCTGCTCATAGAATTTGAAGCAGTTGAAAGTTTTCAACTTTACCGTTCTGCGTCAAGAGTTGTGTAACCTATACCCAACTGTCCTGATGAGTTATTACCCCAAGTCCATACACTACCGTCTGACTTAAGTGCAACTGTAAAGTCTAATCCTGATGCAATCATAGGAACTGCAATCTTTGTATATCTGTCACTTACATTATAGACGTCTGCAACAATAAGACCTCTGTAACCTGTATTATTATCTGTTACAGTGATTACTACTTTTACCATAATTTCCGTTACCTACCGGTGTTATTGTTCCGTTTGAATCAACCGTTGCAATTCTCGGATCTGATGATTCAAATGAATAATCTCCGCTTGCATCTCTAAAGTCGCTGTCATCGTGCAAGTTAAAGCCTGCAACATATTTTAGGTTGATATTGTCTATTGTATATGTTGAATTTTCAGGTATTCTGATATGTCCGCCTTCAATGTTATCAAAATTAAGTGCATAATAATCTACCGGTCCTACCAAATGAGCACCTGTATAATCATAATTTACAAAGTCACCTAACGAACCTGATGAATTAGTACCAAATGCCCATACTGTACCGTCTGACTTGATAGCAGTTGTTACAGTGTTTCCAAAGTGATACTGCTGTTATGTTACTTAGATAATCACCAGTTTCGTGTATATTATGACCTTTTACTACACGAGTAGCCGATGATTTAGTTGTAGCCGAGTCGTCACCAAGTTGCTTTGATGCGTTATTACCCCACATATATAGGTTTGAGCCTCTTGTTACTGTAGCTGACTGGTTATATCCGGCTGAAACATTCACGGCATTTTCCAAATAATTACCGTCTGAGTCTACTACTCTTACGTAACCATCTGATGAATCTGACGCACCGTTTCCAAGCTGACCGCTTGTTCCAAGACCTGTGCTGTATACAAGTCCGTTATTAACGAGCAATACAGAGTGTTCACTACCCATATCTGCTTCTGCTACATTTTTGCATATATGTATTTGTAATTCCGCCATCAAGTGTAATATCATCATCACTTCTGTTTATAACTTGTGAAGGAACTGTCTTGTGATATGCGCTGTTTACCTT
>VOFK01003351.1_pt1 | contig 56768 bp, 89 predicted proteins | sample 5384121 | NCBI WGS metagenome assembly VOFK01 (sample SAMN12384730, study PRJNA508395) | human gut metagenome | isolation source: healthy gut J | host: Homo sapiens | reverse complement strand
CTGATCTGCCGCCGAGGTCGAGTCATCGACCCTCGGCGGCGAGATTTAAGGTAAGCCGGTTTGCAGCAGACCGAGTAAAAACCCTAGTGGGCAACACTCATCTGCACATTCCGTAAGGTGGATTGCGGCGAATATGGCCACGATATCCAAGATTTCCACCGGTGCCCCCAACGTCTATCTTAGCATGCACACCGCCGCCGCACTGGACGGCTCCACGCTGCCCGGCGGCATCACCATCAAGGCAAAGCCCCTGATGGGCATTGAGTCCAACGGTATGCTCTGCAGCGGTGAGGAACTGGGTCTGAATGAAGACCTGTATCCCGGTGCCGAGGTGTACGGCCTGCTGGATTTGCCGAAGGACACCGTGCCCGGCACGCCCATCCAGCAGGTTGTCGGTCTGGATGACTACATCTTTGACATTTCCATCACCGCCAACCGTGCCGACTGCCAGAGCGTGCTCGGCATTGCCCGCGAGGTTGCAGCTGTGCTGAACAAGCCCCCCCCTCAAAATGCCTGCCACCGACTACACGGCCAGCGATTATGTGGACCCCCGCCTCTCCATCAGTGTGGAGGCAGGCGACCTCTGCCCGCGCTACATCGGCCATTATGTGCGCAACATCACCCCTGGCGAGTCCCCGCGCTGGATGCGCCGTCAGCTGGCCCTGTGCGGCCTGCGCAGCATCTCCAACGTCGTTGATATCACCAACTATGTCATGCTGGAAATCGGCCAGCCGATGCACGCCTTTGACATGGACACGCTGGATAGCTGCCAGATCCTCGTCCGCCGCGCCAAGGACGGCGAGAAGATCACAACGCTCGATGAGAAGGAGTTCACCCTGACGCCCAACAACCTCGTCATCTGCGACGGCTCCAAGCCCGTGGCTCTGGCCGGTGTTATGGGTGGTCTGAACAGTGAGATCAAGGGCACCACGACCCAGCTGCTGTTTGAGAGCGCCAAGTTTGCCCGCGACAACATCCGTAAGACGGCCCGCGGCCTCGGTCAGAACACCGATGCCTCCAGCCATTACGAAAAGGGCATTTCCGAGTACACCACCGAGCTGGGGATGGCACGCGCCCTGCACCTGATTCAGGAGCTGGGCTGCGGCGAGGGTTACCGCCACCCATTTCGACTGCTCGGCCGGTGCCCCGCGTGAGGGTAAGCATTTCACTGCCAAGGTCAGCGGCATCAACGCGATTTTGGGCATCACCGTTCCGACTGACGCCATTCTTGATATTCTGAGCCGCCTGCAGTTTGAGGTTACCCTCGCCGAGGATGGCGACACGATGCAGGTGGTAGCTCCCCGCTGGCGTGAGGACATTGAGGTCGGCGAGCCCGATCTGGCCGAGGAGGTTATCCGCGAGTACGGCTATGAGCACATTGTGCCCACCTTCCTGAAGGCTGCCACTGTCACCACCGGCGGTCTGACCGCGGAGCAGAAGGCACAGGCCAAGGCAAAGCGTACCATGTGTGCACAGGGCTTCTATGAGGCCGAAACACTGGCCTTCTATGCTGACGCCGATCTGGATATGCTGCACATTGCCGCTGATGCACCGGAGCGCAACGTTATCCGCATCATGAACCCCATTTCCTCGCATCTGACCATTATGCGCCCGCTGCTGGCACCGTCCCTGCTGAATGTGGTGGTAGACAACCTGCGCAAGGGGCAACGCCGAGGGCCGCCTGTTCGAGCTGTCCAACATCTACATTCCGAAGCAGCAGCCTGTGACCGAGCTTCCCGAGGAGCGCCTGCATCTTGGCTTTGCCGCATGGGGCAGCGAGGAGGACTTCTTTGCCGTTAAGGGCGCGGTCGAAAGCTTCGGCGCTGCGTTCGGTGTGGAGCTGACTGTTGAGCGCGCCACCGATGTGGCATGGCTGCATCCTGGCATTGCCGCCTATATCCTGTGCAAGGGGCAGCGTGTCGGCGTCTTTGGCAAGCTGGCCAACGATGTGACCGCCGAGCTCAAGCTGCCCAAGGATAGCCGCGGCAACCTGAACATCTATCTGGGCGAGATCGACTGGGTGGCCTTCCACGCGCTGGTGCCCGCCGCCCTGCATTATCAGCCCATTCCGGAGTTTGCCCCGGTGCAGCGCGATCTGGCCCTTGTTGCGCCGGAGAGTATGGAGTGCGGCACCCTCATCACCGAGATGCAGCGCGCCTGCAAGCAGCTGACCAAGGTCGAGCTGTTTGACATCTACCGCGGTGAGAAGCTGGGTGCGGGCAAAAAGAGCATGGCTTTCAGCCTCTCCTTCCAGCCCGCTGACAAGCCCCTGACCCCTGACGAGGTAGACCGCTTCGTCAAGAAGATTCTGGGCAACCTCAAGTTCAAGCTGGGCATCGAAATCCGCGAGTAATTCTCTATAGCTACAGCAGAGCCGATTTGAACCGTGCGTTCAGATTGGCTCTTTTTTGCCTTGCCTTCCAAGCCGGATGAAAGCCGCAATCCGGCAAATTCCGCTTGCTTTTTCCGGAATTTGGTCGTATAGTGAAGGAGCATACAAAACCAAGCAGGGAGAATCATTATGGCAAAAATACGTCGCAGCGATATGCCACAGCCCGCAGCCGCCGGGCTTACTGAACGCGGGCAGCAAACGCCTGCCCCCACACAGCCCGGGCACGAAGCGCCTTCCGCACCCGCACCAAAAGCGAAACGCAGGCGCAGCAGCATCGGCTACACGGTTGCTATGATTTTTTTCGGTGCGGTCTTTCTTGTCAGCGCCGGGCTGCTCGTCAAACGCTTTCTTGATGACCGCAAAACCGAGAACGAGTTTGCCAGCCTGCAAGCTATGATCGATACCACCGCCACCACCGACACTCAGGACCCGACAGGGGAGAACGTCAACCCCAACGGCGCCAAATTTGCCGCCCTGCGGGAACAAAAACAGTGACTTCATCGGCTGGATTTCCATTGACGGCACAAATCTGGACTTCCCGGTCATGTACGCACCCACAAACAAGGACTTCTATCTGCGCCATGACTTCAACAAGAGAATACAGCATCTACGGTGTGCCGTATCTGGACGAAAAGACAACGCTGGGAGCCAATGCCGAGAGTGACAACCTGATTATCTATGGGCACAATATGAAAACTGGCACCATCTTCGGCTGTCTTACCGGCTACAAAAAGGTGGACTATTATCAGCAGCACCCCCATATTGAGTTTGACACCGTGTACGGAGATGCAAAATACGAGGTATTCGGCGCGTTCGCCATTGATGTTGTAAACGACACCTCGTTTGTCTATAATCAGTATGTCGATATGGACGAGGAAAGCTACAACGCTTATGTGGAAGAAGTTTGTCGCCGCAGTGACGTGGATACCGGCATCCGCCCTGCTTATGGTGAGCAGCTGCTGACGCTCTCCACCTGTGAATACTCCACCGACAATGGCCGCTTTGTGGTGGTGGCCCGGCGGGTTGCGGCCTAATTATCACAGCTTATAGGGTCGTATACTTAATTTTCTTTTTGCAAATGCTGCTTTTACGCTGCAAAAAATCCGTTTTGCACTTGCCAATCTTCGCTGAGTGTGCTATCCTAATAAATGCACGATAACTTTTGATACGTTACTTATATGGTGTAAGAAACGGGAAAAGGAGAATGCGCAGCGGGCGGCCGTAGCCCTTGACGGCCGCCCGCTTTGTTTTTCCGGCAACTACAAGGTCAAAATTGGGGCGAAGGGTAGACATTTTGCGCTGGATGTCATATACTATATGAGTATTTTGTTTTTAAAGCGCTAAAAAGAAACTGTATATATTACGCCAAAATAAGGGAGGATACCTGCTATGTGTGGAATCGTAGGCTTTACCGGTGCAGCACAGGCTGCACCTATTCTGCTGGACGGTCTGGCCAAGCTTGAATACCGCGGTTATGACTCGGCCGGCATCGCGGTGCAGAACGCCGCAGGCAAGATCGAGGTCGTAAAGGCAAAGGCCGCCTGAAGGTTTTAAGCGAGATGACGGACGGCGGCAATGCCGTACACGGCAGCTGCGGCATCGGCCACACCCGTTGGGCCACCCACGGGGAGCCGTCTGTGGTCAACGCGCACCCGCATTATTCCCGTGACCAGAAAATCGCCGTGGTGCACAACGGCATCATTGAAAACTATCAGGAGATCAAGGACCGCCTGCTCAACAAGGCTTTACCTTTGTCTCTCAGACCGACACCGAGGTCGTTGCACAGCTGCTTGACTACTATTACATGGGCGAGTCTGCAGGCAACGCACTGGACGCCATCACCCGCATGATGCTGCATGTCCGCGGCTCCTATGCGCTGGGTGTCCTCTTTGCCGATGAGCCGGGTGTCATCTATGCCGTGCGCAAGGACAGCCCTCTCATTGTCGGCAAATGTGCGGGACGGCGCGCCATCATCGCCTCCGATGTGCCTGCACTGCTCAAAGTCCACCCGCACAGTCTACTACATTGACAATCTCGAGATCGCACGCCTGACCCCGGACTCCATCGAATTCTTCAACATCGACAAGGAGCCCATCACCCGCGAGTCCACAACCATCGAGTGGGATGCCGAGGCTGCCGAGAAGGGCGGCTATGAGCATTTCATGATGAAGGAGATCAATGAACAGCCTGCGGCCGTGCGTGACACGATCTCTCCGCGCCTAAAGGATGGCAAGATTGATTTGTCGGAGCTGGCACTGGACGAGGAAGCAATCAAGAATGTGCGCCGTCTGTATATCATCGGCTGCGGCTCGGCCTATCATGTGGGCATGGCAGCGCGCTATGTCTTTGAAAGTCTGGCCCGCATCCCGGTCGAGGTCGATGTGGCCAGCGAGTTCCGCTATCGCAACCCTGTGCTTGAGCAGGACTCTCTTGCCATGGTCATCAGCCAGAGCGGTGAGACCGCCGATACGCTGGCGGCACTGCGTCTGTGCAAGGAGCGCGGCGTGCGCACCGTTGGCATCGTGAATGTAGTCGGCTCCAGCATCGCCCGCGAGGCAGACGCAACCATGTATACCTGGGCCGGACCGGAGATCTCCGTAGCCACCACCAAGGCCTACAGCACCCAGCTTGCGGCCTGCTATCTGCTGGCCACCGAGTTTGCCCGGGTGCGCGGCACGCTGGAGGATGGCCAGTATGAGCATCTGGTTTCCGAGCTGGAGGTTCTGCCCGAGAAAATCGAAAAAAAGACTCTCTCCGACAAGGAGCGTATCCAGTGGTTTGCCAGCAAGTACGCCAACGCCAAGGATGCCTTCTTCATCGGCCGCGGTCTGGACTACGCCGTTGCGCTGGAGGGCAGCCTGAAATTCAAGGAGATCAGCTATATCCACTCCGAGGCCTTTGCCGCGGGCGAGATGAAGCACGGCCCGATTTCCCTTGTTGAGAACGGCACGCTCGTTGTCGGCATCCTCACACAGCCCGACCTGTTTGAAAAAGAGTGTTTCCAACATGGTTGAGGTCAAGAGCCGCGGCGCCTTCCTGATGGGGCTTACCACCTACGGCAACTACAGCATCGAGGACACGGCCGGCTTCACGGTCTATGTCCCCAAAACCGACCCGCATTTTGCCACCAGCCTGTCTGTCATTCCGCTGCAGCTTCTGGCCTACTATGTCAGCTGCGCCAAGGGTCTGGATGTCGATAAGCCCCGCAACCTTGCCAAGAGCGTCACGGTTGAGTAAAATTTCTTTTTAAAAAAATCAAGATTTTAAAATATTTCCCTTTGCCCCGCAAAATCGGGACAAAGGGAGATTTTTTTTGTGCTATAATAGAGGAATCATATGATTATAAGTGTGGCTTTTTTGGAAGCCGATATGCTATATTTTGGTTAGGGGAAACAAGATGCAACAGGATTCCAAGCAACTCATTAAGGGTCTGCCGCGCCGCATCGCCTTGATGCTGCTGGACTGCGGGCTTATCGTAGTATGCTACTGGCTGGCCGTAATGCTCCGCTTTGACAGTGGCGATGCCTACCGCCGCGTAGAGATCGTGCGCGCCATGGCTCCCATGCTGCTGTATGTGCTGCCGATCTATATGATCGTATTCTGGTTCGGCGGCCTGTATGAGATCATGTGGGAATATGCCGGTATGCGGGACCTTGCCCGCCTGACCTGCCTGTCGGGTCTGGCTACCGGCCTTATCATGCTGTTTGACCTGATTTACCACAACCGCCCGATTTCCGGCGCAGTGCTGATTTTTCGGCGCGGTGTTCAACACCGCAGCCATTGCAGGCGTCCGCTTCCTGTGGCGGCTGGTGCGCACGGTGCAGGATGCCAAGGCCAACAAGCCGGCCGATGATACACCGCTGCTGATTGTCGGTGCCGGCAACGCGGGCGCGTGGGCCGTCAACCTCTGCAAGAACAAAAACCAGAGCTTCGGCAACCCGGTCTGCCTGGTGATGATGACCTGACCAAAAAGGGTCTGCGCGTGCAGGGCGTGCCTGTGCGCGGCACGATCTCCGACATACCGGAGCTTGTGCGCAAGTATCATATCCTCGAGATCGTCATTGCCATCACCACCGTCAAAGGCGACCGCCTCAGCGAGATCATCAACCTCTGCAACTCTACCCACTGCCGTGTGCGGATGCTCAGCGACCCGCAGGCTGTCGACGAAAACGGCAACCCTGTGGCCGCAGGCTTCCGTGAGCTGAACACGGCGGATTTCCTTTCCCGCGATGAAATCCAGCTGAACAACGCCCAGATTTCTGAGTATCTGCACGATAAGGTGGTGCTGGTCACCGGCGGCGGTGGCTCCATCGGCAGTGAGCTTTGCCGCCAGATCATGCGCTACCAGCCGCGCCGGCTGCTGATCTTCGACATCTATGAAAACTGTGCCTACGAGCTTGAGACAGAGCTGAAAAACAAGTACGGCCCCGAAGCGCCCATCATTACCCTCATCGGCTCTATCCGTGACAAGGCACGTCTGGACGAGGTGTTTGACACCTACCATCCGTCCGTTGTCTTTCACGCTGCGGCCCACAAGCATGTGCCGCTTATGGAGATCAGCCCGGCCGAGGCCGTCAAGAACAATGTATTCGGCACCAAGAATCTGCTGACCTCCGCCGCCGAGCACGAGGTAGAGCGCTTTGTCCAGCTCTCCACCGATAAGGCCGTCAACCCTACCAATGTCATGGGCTGCACCAAGCGCCTGTGCGAAATGCTGATTCAAACCTTCTCCCGCGGCACCACCATGACCTGTGTGGCGGTACGCTTCGGCAACGTGCTGGGCAGCCACGGCAGTGTGATTCCACTGTTTGAGGAGCAGATTAAGCGCGGCGGTCCTGTGACCATCACCCACCCGGATATTGTGCGCTACTTTATGACGATTACCGAGGCGGCGCAGCTTGTGCTGCAGGCTGGCGGCCTTGCCAAGGGCGGCAGCATCTACGTGCTGGATATGGGTGAGCCGGTCAAGATTATGGATCTGGCCACCCGCCTGATACGCTTCTACGGCTATGAGCCGGGCGTGAATATGCAGATTAAGGTTACCGGCCTGCGCCCGGGTGAGAAGCTCTATGAGGAGCTGCTCATGGACACCGAGCAGGACAAGATGGGCAAGACGGCCCACAACAAGATTTTCATTGCCCCGCCGATGCAGATTGATCTGGAGTTCTTCTATAACGAGCTGCAGAAGCTCAAGGAGGCCTCCAAGCACAATGACGACGAGGTTGTGACTGTGCTGCAGGAGATGGTGCCTACCTACCACCCCAACCGCCGTGTACGCGCCGACCACACGGTTGTGGCCGCCACCGGCAACACCGAGATTTTCTCGAAGGAGGAAATCGAAAAGCGCCTACAGAGTTCCGAACACAAGGAGGGCTGACCCTATGTACGAGCGTTATATCAAGCGTCTGCTGGACATTATCCTCTCGCTGACAGCCACAATTATTCTGGCTATCCCGATGGGCCTTGTAGCACTCTGGATTAAGATTGACTCCCCGGGGCCTGTTTTCTTCAAGCAGCGCCGTGTGGGCAAGGGAAAAAGCCACTTCAACATTTTGAAGTTCCGCAGAATGCGCGGCGATACCCCCACGATGTGCCCACGCACCTCTTGCAGAATCCCGACAGCTACATTACCAGAAGCGGTGCCTTCCTGCGCAAGACCAGTTTGGATGAGCTGCCCCAGATCTACAACATTCTGGCCGGGCAGATGAGCGTCATCGGCCCGCGCCCGGCGCTGTACAACCAGTATGACCTGATTGAGGCGCGGGATAAGGTGCACGCCAATGATATCCGCCCTGGCCTTACCGGTCTTGCCCAGATTAATGGGCGCGACGAGCTGCCTATTGACGTGAAGGCGCGCTATGATGGCGAGTACGCCGCAAATGTTACATTCTTACAGGATTTCAAAATCTTCTTCCACAGCATCACCTATGTGTTTGCGCGCCGCGGCGTTGTGGAGGGCGGAACCGGCGCCATGAACCAGACAAATAAAGAGAAATCGTCAAAATGACGGACACTGTACCTGCCGCAAACCCTGCGGCGGGTACTTTTTGAGTGACAAATTGAAAAATGTACAAGAAAATATTGCGATTTTCGTGAAAATATGTTGCAAAAGCCAAGTGAATTGTGTAAAATATACATTACAAGAGTTTTGGTTTTCGGGCAGATTACCAAACGGCAGTTTTGCCAAACATTATAGCCCGCACTGCACGCCGGTGCAGACTGTCTAAATAACAGCAAAAGGGGAGTCACATATTATGGCTAACAGGGTATTCCAGAACGTGGTCTACCAGATGAAGGACGCAGTGGATCGTGTTGTCGGCGTGATTGATGAGACAGGCACCGTCATCTCCTGCTCCGAACTGGGGCAGATCGGTGAGGTGCGCGAGGGCGTAGCTACCGTCCGCCAGACGGCCGGCGATGCTTTCGTGCGTGATGGCTATGCCTACCACCAGTTCTCCAACGCAAAGCACAACGACTATGCTGTCTTTGTCGAGGGCACCGACACCACGGCAGAGCAGTTTGCTGCCATGCTTTCCATCAGCCTGCAGAGCATCAAGCAGTATCACGATGAAAAGTTCGATAAGACAAACTTCATCAAGAATGTCGTGCTGGACAACATCCTGCCCGGCGACATCTACGCCAAGGCGCGGGAGCTGCATTTCGTCTCCGATGTGCAGCGCGTTGTCCTGCTGATTCGCGTTACCTCCGGCAATGATATTTCCGCTTATGACGTTGTCAGCGGCCTTTTCCCCGGACAAGCAGAAGGATTTCGTTTTCAATATCAGCGAGACTGACACCGTCCTCGTCAAGGAAATCAAGCCGGACAACAACACCCGCGATATGGAAAAGCTGGCTGCCTCCATTGTGGATACGCTGCAGGGCGACCATTACATCAAGGCTGTTGTCGGCATCGGCACGCCTATCGGCAACATCAAGGATCTGGCCTCCAGCTTCAAGGAAGCCCAGATTGCGATGGAGGTCGGCAAGGTGTTTGACACCGAGCGTCAGGTTATCAGCTATGATCATCTGGGCATTGCCCGCCTGATTTACCAGCTGCCCACCACCCTGTGCGAAGCCTTCCTGCGTGAGGTATTCAAGCAGGAGAGCATCGACAGCCTGGACGCTGAGACGCTGTTCACCATCCAGCGCTTCTTTGAGAACAACCTGAATGTCTCCGAGACCAGCCGCGGTCTGTTTGTCCACCGCAACACGCTGGTCTATCGTCTGGAAAAAATCCGCAAGCTGACCGGTCTTGACCTGCGCAACTTTGATGATGCCATCGTCTTTAAGGTAGCCCTGATGGTCAAGAAGTATCTGTCCGCCAATCCGGCCAAATATTGATTTTAATAAAACTTTCACAAATGGCGCTGCATCGCAATGTAGCGCCATTTTCCTTGTTTGGCAGTCAGAAAGCACCTTGACCGGAGCCGGGCTTCATGGTATTCTATTATATGTATGACTGTAACCTGAAACAACCAAAGCCGCACCGCGGCAGGAGCTTGCCCCTATGATTGACTTTGAACACGTCTATAAAACCTACGAAACACACAACGATGAAAACGTTGCGCTGGAGGATATCAATATTCATATTGATGAAGGTGAATTTGTCTTTATTCTGGGCCATTCCGGCGCAGGCAAGTCCACCTTCCTGAAGCTGATTCAGATGGAGGAAAAGCCCACCAAGGGCAAGGTATTCATCAACGGTCAGGATCTGACCCGCATCAAGCGCCGCAAGGTTCCGTATCTGCGCCGCCAGATGGGCGTGGTCTTTCAGGACTTCCGTCTGATTCCCACCATGACCGTCTATGAGAACGTGGCCTTCGCCATGCGCGTGACGAATATCTCCACCAAGAAAATCAAGGACCGCGTGCCCTTTGCGCTCTCCCTTGTCGGTCTGGAGGATAAGCTCGACCGCCTGCCGGACGAGCTTTCCGGCGGTGAGCAGCAGCGTGTGGCGGTCGCCCGCGCATTGGCCCACGGCCCCAAGCTCATCATTGCGGACGAGCCCACCGGTAACATCGACCCCGAAATGTCCATGGACATTATGCAGCTGTTTGAGGCTATCAACAAGGTCAACATCACCGTTGTGGTTGTTACGCATGAGCATGAGCTGGTTCACAAGCTGGCCCGCAAATACGGCAACCGCGTCATCACGCTGGCCAACGGTATGGTTGCCTCGGATACAGCCCACCCGGAGGTTGCACGCCGCTACGCCGCCGCTATGGCGGAGCGCGAGGCCGACGAATACGATGATGACGCGTACGATGACGAGGATTGATTACTGACAAAGAGGGGACACCATGCGTTTTTCCAGCTTTACTTATCTGGTCGGTCAGGGCCTGCACAACCTGCGGGCCAACCGGCTGATGACCTTTGCCTCTATGGGCGTTCTGACCGTCTGTATGCTGTTGATTGGCGCAGCGTATCTGCTGGGCGTCAACATTGATGCAATGGTTGCCTACATCGGCGACCAGAACGAGACGGTTGTCTATATGAATGACGATGCCAGTGAGGAGCAGATTGCCGCCGCCGATACCGCCATCCGCAACACCCCCCACGTGGTGGGCGTGACCTATATGTCGCCTGAGGACGTTCTGGCAACCTACGGCGATATGCTGGCAGAGTACACGAATCTGCAGCAGGTCTTTGAGAATGATAACCCCTTTACGCCGAACTACCGCGTCTCGGTGGACGGCCCAGACAACATCGGGGCTGTCTCCGCGCAGCTTCTGCAGATTGACGGCGTGGCCAGTGTCAATGCGCCGCTTGCCATGGCCGATACCTTCACCTCTCTGCAGCGGGTCATCAACTACGCCTGCTACGGCATTGTTGCGGTGCTGGCCATCGTGTCCATCGTGGTCATCAACAACACCATCAAAATCACCGTCTTTAACCGCCGCAAGGAAATCGGCATTATGAAGCTGGTCGGTGCCACCAACGGCTTCATCCCGCTTTCCCTTTTTGTCGAGGGCGTCACCTCCGGCCTGATTTCGGCCAGGCATTGCCTCAGGCATTGTCTGCGGTGCCTATTATGCGCTCTGCCGCTGGTATGCCGAGAATCCGTCCAACCTTTCCCAGATGTTCGGCGGCTCTCTTGTGCCGCTGGAAAACGTCTGGTACTACATCGTCGGCGGCTTTGTACTGCTGGGCTTTGTGCTCTGCGGCCTTGGCACAGCCACCAGCATCCGCAAGCATCTGAACGTATAACAGGGGACTACGAGGACAGTTAAACAACCATGAAACATCTATCAAAAGGGAAGAAGTTTATTTCTCTCCTGCTCAGCGTTGCGGTTGCCATGACCATGACGCTGTCCACCGTTATGACACCGCTGGCAGCCTCCTCCAGTGTCAGCGATTTGCGCCAGAAGCTGCAGGAGCAGCAGGCCGAATTGAAAAGGTCAACCAGCAGCTGAAGGAAACCCCAGAGCACCAAAGGCGGACGCGCAGGCCCTCAAGCAGCAGCTTGAGCAGCAGAAATCCCTGCTGCTTGGTCAGATTGCGAACCTGACGGAGCAGATTGGCAAGCTGGACAATGACATTGTGAACAAGCAGGATGAAATCGCCCAGAAGCAGCAGGAGGTTGACCAGAAACAGGCCGAATATGACCAGCGCTGGGAGGACTTCAAGGGCCGTATGAAGGCCATGCAGCGGCTGAATGACGGCGGTTCGATTGCGCTGCTTTCCAGCGCAACCAACCTGTATCAGCTGCTGACCTTTGCCACCACGCTGGAGCAGATTGTCAGCAAGGATGAGCAGATTTGCCAGCAGCTGGAGGACGAGCACACCCAGCTGGAACAGCAGAAGGCAGAGCTTGAGCAGGCCAAGGCCGATTTGGAAGCCACCAAGGCCGACTATGAATCCCAGAAGGCCGCGCTGGACAGCAAAACCAGCGAGCTTGCCCAGAACATTTCCCAGACCAATGCCAGCATTTCCGAGGCTGAGGCCGAGGAGCAGGCTCTGAAGGAAGCCCAGATTGAGGCCAACAAGCGAGTCGATGAAGCCGCCAAAGAGCTGGACGCCGCGCTGAACGCTGCCAACCAGGCCTACGGCAATGCGTCCATCCAGTGCTCGCTGGACTTCGGCCGCCCGCTGGCCACCTACAAGTATGTTTCCTGCTACTTTGGCGGCAACGGCCACCGCGGCACCGACTACGCCGCACCGGGCGGCACCTCGATTTACGCCGTCACCGGCGGCGTTGTCACCGCCGCCGCTTACCACTACAGCTGGGGCTATTATGTTCAGGTCTACCACGGCAAGGATGATAAGGGCAACAGCTATTCCACACTGTACGCGCATATGAACAGTGCCCCCATTGTCAGTGTGGGAGATAGCGTTTCCAAAGGGCCAGACCCTCGGCTATGTCGGCTCCACCGGCAACTCCACCGGCAACCATCTGCACCTGGAGATGAAGGTCAACAACGTTCTGGTCAATGTTATGAACTACCTCTCATAATCGGAAAGGGGAGCTTTGTATGAAACCGCAGAAGCATAAAACCGCCGTGCGCATTTTCTGCCTGGTGGTTGCCGTTCTGATGGTGCTGAGCCTTTTCTCTACGGTATTTTTCTCACTTACCTACGGGGTATAAACGCAAAACAGTAAGGAGCCATCAGATTCATGAGCAAAAAAATCAGTCTTGGCGTGGCCGCTACCATCGCCATTATTGCTATGGCCGTAACCTTTTCGCTGACTATGGTTGTTTCTATGCAGATGTTCAACACCACCGTGTCCAGCGTCAAAAACAAGGAACGTCAGTATAATAAGCTGTCCGAAATCGACCGCTTTGTCCGTTCAGGAGAGTACTTTTCCATCGACGAGGACACACTGAATGACCGTCTGGCCGCTGGCTATATGAACGGCATCGGCGATAAATACGCCGTCTACTATACCGCTAAGGAGTACAGCGAAAAGCAGGCTGTCGAAAAGGGCACCCTGACCGGCATCGGTTGTGGCGGTTGTCAACGATTCTTCCTCCGGCTACGCCCGGGTTATCCGCGTGTATGACAACTCCCCGGCCAGCGAGGCGGGGATTCAGGTCGGTTGCTTCATCACCGCCATTGACGATGAGCCCACCCGGAATATCACATCCAGCGCCCGGCTTACCTCCAAGCTGCTGGGCGAGGAGGGCACCACCACGAACATCACCTACCTGACGCCCGACCGCCAGGAGCAGCAGCTGAATCTTGTGCACTCCAACTATCGCACGCCTTCCATCTCCACCGCCCAGCTGACGGCCGAGACCTGCGGCTATATCCGCATTGACGCCTTCTCAACCGGTACGGCCAGCGAGTTCAAGGCCGCAGTGGATGAGCTGCTGCAGCAGGGCGCCACCTGCCTTGTCTTTGATCTGCGCGACAACACCGGCGAGAATCTGAACGCGGGTCTGGTTGCCGCTGACTACTGCGTGCCTTCCGGCGAGATTGCCAAGGAGCAGGACAAGGACGGCAACATAACCGTGTTGCGTATGTCTGACGAGAACGAAATCAACGTCCCGATGGTCTGCCTTGTCAATGGCTCCACCGCAGGCAGCGCCGAGCTGTTTGCCAACGCACTGCGCAAGATGGGCGGTGCCACGATTGTCGGCACCAAAACCGCCGGTAAGGGTGTTGTGCTGAGCAATGCGCAGAGCTTCTCTGACGGCTCTGCCGCGTATATCACAACCGGTCTGCTGCTGGACAACGAGGACCAGACCTGGGACGGAACCGGCCTGACGCCGGATATTGACGCCACGCTCTCTGTCGATGAGCAGAACGCCTACTACGATTACACCATCAACACCGACCCCCAGATCAGCAAGGCTGTCAATGCAGCCATGTCACTGGCGGGCCAGAACTGACACCCGGAAAGGAAGTCCACCGTGCCCACATTGACCGATTTGTCTACCATCCGTGACCTGTGCGCACGGTACGATTTTGCCCTGTCCAAGGGCTTCGGCCAGAATTTTATCATCAACCCCGGCATCTGCCCCCGCATTGCGGATGCCGCCGGCATAGGCCCCGGCTGGGGTGCGCTGGAAGTCGGTCCCGGCATCGGCGTACTGACCGAGCAGCTTTGCAAGCGTGCGGATAAGGTTGTTTCCATTGAGGTTGACAAGCGTCTGCCCCCGCTGCTGGAAGAGACGATGGCCGACTACGATAACTTCAAGCTCGTTTTGAATGACGTGCTGAAGGTCGATTTGAAGGCTCTGCTGGCGCAGGAATTTGGCGATAAGCCCGTGGCGGTCTGCGCCAACCTTCCGTACTACATTACCAGTCCGATCCTGATGCGTCTGCTGGAGGAAAAGCTGCCCATCCGCAACATTACCGTTATGGTGCAAAAGGAGGCCGCACAGCGCCTTTGCGCCGCCCCCGGCACGCGTGACGCCGGTGCCATCAGCTATGCGGTTTCGTATTACGCCGAGCCAAAACTCCTGTTCAGCGTGCAGCCCGGCAGCTTCTATCCGGCCCCCAAGGTGACCAGCGCCGTCATCCGCCTGGATGTGCGCGAGAAGCCCGCCGTACAGGTACCCAACGGCGACGAGGCCGCCTTCTTCGCCCTCATCCGCGCGGCCTTCTCCCAGCGCCGCAAGACTGCCGCCAACGCGATTGCCAACGGTCTGCACCTGCCCAAGGCGCAGGTTCTTGCCGCCCTGCAAACCGCCGGTCTTGACGAGCGCAGCCGCCCGAACAGCTGACATTGCAGGACTACTGCGCCCTGCAGACTGCATTGTCCAATACATGATACCCCACGTTCCCGGTAAGTTTTCTGCTTACCGGGAATGTTTGCGTGTAGAACATACCACAAAAAAATCACCCCATAGATTTTTACGCAAGATAACATACTTACGTAATTCTCTATGGGGTAATTCTATGGGTGAAGAGTTTTTCTTCACAATCGCCTGGAGCTAGTAACAGGAATCGAACCTGCAACCTGCTGATTACAAATCAGCTGCACTGCCAATTGTGCTATACTAGCGGGTACTTTTTATATAATACCACAATCGGCAGTAATTTGTCAAGCATTAAAGCAGCTCTACGCCTGCGGCCTTGCGCAGGCCTGCACGGTGGCTTCATCCCACAGGCTGACCTGAACCTCGCCGACGTGAACCTTGCCCAACAGCAGCATACACAGGCGGCTCTGGCCAATGCCGCCGCCCATTGTCAAGGGAAGTGTGCCGTCCAGCAGCATCTTGTGGAAGGGCAGCTCCCTTGCGCTGCGGGCAGCCGGCAGCCTCCAGCTGGCGGCGCAGGGCATCGGCATCCACGCGGATACCCATGCTGGAAAGCTCCAGCGCACAGCCCAGCGGCTTATGCCAGAACAGAATATCGCAGTTCAAGGCCCAATCATCGTAGTCGGGGGCGCGGCCATCGTGGGGCTTGCCACTCTTGAGCTTGCCGCCTATCTGCATAATGCAGATGGTACCGTGCTCCTTGGCAAAGGCATTTTCTCGCTGTTTCGGGGTCAGGTCAGGGTAGGCGTCCTCCAGCTCCTGCGTGGTGATGAAGGTCACCTCACGGCCCAGACTGATTGCGTTTTTCAGCTCCGGGAACTTCCAGCGCAGCTCGTCAGAGGTTGCACAAACAGCATCCACAATGTCGCGCACCGTCTCCTTGAGAAATTCCAACGTGCGCTGGTCGGCGGTGATAACACGCTCCCAGTCCCACTGGTCCACATAAATGCTGTGCAGATTGTCCAGCTCCTCATCGCGGCGGACGGCGTTCATATCCGTCACAATGCCCTGACCGGGGCGGAAGCCGTACTTGTACAGCGCGTAGCGCTTCCATTTGGCAAGGCTGTGGACGATTTCGGCCTGCTCGTTCAGGCTGGGCACATCAAAGGCAACCGGGCGCTCTACACCGTTCAGATCATCGTTCAGGCCGCTGCCCTGCATAACAAACAAGGGCGCGGTGACGCGCTTGAGGTGCAGTGCCATACAGAGCTTTTCCTGAAAAATCGTCTTGATTAGGCCAATGGCCTTCTGGGTCATAAAGCCCCAGGAGGCTTTGGTAGTCTTCGGGAATCGTAATGCTGCTCATACTTACATTCTCCTTTTTGTTTTGTACTTTCCCTATATGCTTACGCCTTGGCAAACTGGCTTTCGTACAGCTGCTTATAGAAGCCGCCCTGCGTCAGCAGTTCCTCATGCGTACCGCGCTCAATGATGTTGCCGGCCTTCATCACCAGAATCTGGTCGGCGTTCTTTTGATGGTGGACAGACGGTGGGCCACGATAAAGCTTGTGCGGCCCCTTCATCAGCTCCTCAAAGGCGTCCTGCACCAGAACCTCGGTGCGGGTATCAATGCTGGAGGTTGCCTCATCCAGAATCAGAATCGGCGGGCGGCGCAGCATCACACGCGCAATGCAGAGCAGCTGCCGCTGGCCCTGACTGATGTTGCCGCCGTCCTCCGCCACCTGCGTATCATACCCGTTGGGCAGGCGGCAGATAAAGCTGTGGGCGCGGGCCTTTTTGGCCGCCGCGATGATTTCCTCGCGGGTGGCGTCCGGCTTACCGTAGGCGATGTTCTCCGCAATCGTACCGGCCTTCAACCAGGTCTCCTGCAGCACCATGCCCAGGTTGCCGCGCAGGCTGTCGCGGGTCACCTCGTCAATGGGATGGCCGTCCACCCGCAGTGTGCCGCCGTTGATTTCATAGAACCGCATCAGCAGATTGACCAGCGTGGTCTTACCACAGCCGGTGGGGCCAACCAACGCAATCCGCTGGCCCGGCATAACCTTCAGATTCATATCCTCAATCAGTGGCACATCGTCCACGTAGCGGAATTTCACATGGTCAAACTCCACGCTGCCGGCACCATGGGGCAGGGCAATGGCCTCCGGGGCATCGGGCGTAATGGGCGTCTCGTCAATCAGGTCAAACACGCGCTGCGCACAAGCCAGCGCGTTCTGCAATTCGGTCATAACGTCGGAAATATCATTGAAGGGCTTTGTGTACTGGTTGGCATAGTTCAGAAAGACCGACAGCTGACCAACCGTAATGCCGCCCGCAATCGCAACAAAGGCGCCCAGCACGCCCACCGCGGCATAGACCAATGCATTCACAAAGCGGGTGCAGGGGTTTGTCAGGGAAGAAAAGAAAATGGCACGAACGCCACATTTCTGCAAATCAAGATTGATTTTGTCAAAGCGCTCTTCGGCTCGGCGCTCATAGCCGAAGGCGCGGACAAGGTGTTCGTTGCCGACCAGTTCTTCCACAAGGCTGGTCATTTCGGCACGGGTCTCGCTCTGCACCTTGAACATCGAATAGGTGTGTGTCGCAATGAAACGCGCCACAAAGATGGACAGCGGGGTGAGTGCAACAACCACCAGTGCAATGCGCCAATCAATGGCTAGCATAACGCCAAGTGTGCCTAAAATCGTCAGCACGCCGGTAAACAGCTGGGTAAAGCCCATCAGCAGGCCGTCACTGAACTGCTCCACATCGGTGGTGATACGGCTGATGGCGTCACCGGGGCGGTGCGCGTCCATATACTTCAGCGGCAGAAGCTCCAGCTGCTCAAAGGCCCTGACGCGCATATCCCGCACCACCTGAAAGGTAATGCGGTTGTTTACCACATTCATAAGCCACTGAGCCACGGCAGTGCAGAAAATCGTGCCAACAATCTCCAGTGCCAGCTTGCCAAGCCCTGCAAAGTCCACTGCACCGGGGCCGAGAATCATATCCACGGCATCGCCGGTCAGCACAGGAGCCAGCAGGGTAGTCACCACGGTAATCAGTGCCAGAATCAGCGTCAGGATGACCAGCGGCGTGTACGGGCGTATCAGCTGCAGAACGCGGCGGATGGTATTCTGATTGCTTTTCTTGTTTTGCTTGCTCATAGCGTTTTTGCCACCTCCTCCTTGCTCAGCTGACTCAGGCAGATTTCCTTATAGACCTCACAGCTGTGCAGCAGCTCGGCATGGGGTGCATCGCCCACCAGACGGCCGTCGTCCAACACCAGAATGTGGTCTGCACGCTGCACACTGGCTGCACGCTGGGAGACGATGAACACTGTCATACCCTGCGTTTTTTCCTTGATGGCTTTGCGCAGGGCGGCATCTGTTGCGAAATCCAGCGCCGAGGCGCTGTCATCGAGAATCAGTATCCGCGGCTTGGGCACAAGTGCGCGGGCAATCGTCAGGCGCTGGCGCTGACCGCCGGAGAAGTTGCGCCCTGCGGTTTCGACCGGGGCGTCCATCATACCCGGCTTGCCGCGGACGAACTCTGCCGCCTGTGCAATTTCCAGAGCCTGCCAGATTTCCTCATCCGTGGCGCCGGGGGCGGCCCACTGCATATTATCGCGGATCGTCCCAGTGAACAGCACTGCCTGCTGTGGCACAATGCCGACCAGCCCACGCAGCTGTGCAAAAGCTGTACTGCTTTACATCATGGTCAAACAGCGTAACGCCGCCGTTGTCGGCATCATAAAAAGCGGCAGATCAAATCAATCAGCGTTGACTTGCCGCTGCCTGTGCCGCCGATAATGCCGATGGTCTCGCCGGTTCTGGCCGTAAAGCTGATATCCGTCAGGCTGGGTGCGGCGGCGCCGCGGTAGGTGAAGGTTACGTTGTCAAAGCGAACGGCATTTTCCGCGTCTGCTGCGAGCTCAGCTGTGCCGGGGTCAGTCATGGTGGAATGGGTGTTCAGAATTTCATTGACACGCATACCGCTGGCCAGTGCGCGTGTGACAGAGACCACAAGGTCTGCCAGACGAAGCAGGTTGACAAGAATCTGGCTCATATAATTGATGAGCGCGATAATCTCGCCCTGCGTCAGCGTACCGTTATTGACCTCACTGCCGCCGCGCAGCAGCAGGGCAATAACGCCCAGATTGACAACCAGATAGGTCAAGGGATTCATCAGGGCCGAGATACGCCCGGCGGAAATCTGAATCTTTTTCAAGTGGTCATTCGTCTCCACAAAAGCCGCCAGCTCATCCGCCTGACGGGCGAAGGCACGCACCACGCGGGCACCCACGTAGTTTTCGCGGGTCAGCAGGGTCACACGGTCCATGCCGTTCTGGGCCTCATGGTAGATGGGCACGGTCAGACGCATAATGCCCCAGATGATGAGCGATATCACAACCGTCACCAGCACAAAGAGCAGCGTCAGCTTCGGGCTGATGGAGAACGCCATGATGAGCGCACCTAGCACAATGAACGGGCTGCGCAGCAGCAGACGTAGCGTCAGGTTTACGCCGTTCTGCACCTGATTGATGTCACTGGTCATACGCGTAACCAGCGTCGGGGTGCCGATACCGTCCAGCTCGCTGTAGCTCAGCGTATCGATATGGCGGTACAAATCCTTTCGCAGGGCCGTGCCGAAGCCCAGCGCCGCCGTGGCCGAGAACCACTGTGCTGTCAGGCTGCTGGCCAGACCGACTGCCGCCAGCAGCACCAGCAGGCCGCATCGCGTCCAGATGAAGGTCGCATCACCGTTTTTGATGCCGGTGTCAATGATACTGGCAATGACCAGCGGCACGAACAGCTCAAAACAGGCTTCCAGCATTTTGAACAGCGGTGCAAGAAGGGCTTGCTTTTCGTAACCCTTGATGTAGCGCATCAATTTGTGCATTGAAACCACCTCTGAAAGAGAAAATTGTGTAACTGGTTTATTATACCACCATTTTACTGATTTGTCATTGCAGAATCCGCCCGATTTCGATGATTATTTATCTGCCCGGCGTCTATACTTTCATTGGGCACTTCACAGAGGAGGAAATGCGGATGTTCTGGTTCTATCAATATAAAGGTTTTTCCCATACGGCGGCGCATACCGTACACACAGCGCTCGTGCTGGCGGGGCAGCAGGGCTGCAGTCAGGCCGACACCGGCCACCTGTTGCTGGCGCTGGTGCAGACAGCGCGGGGCACTGCGGCGGATTTTCTGCGCCGCAAGCGGGTGACCGCCGCCTCGCTGGCAGACTGCCGGGCCGAGCGCCCGGTGGGCAGTCCCAGAAGGCTGCACCGGCAGGATATTGCCCCGGAGCTGTGTAAGGCAATGGAATTTGCGGTACTGGGCGCGCACGCCGCCAGCGCGGCCAGGGCTGAAAATGAGCATCTGCTCTGCGCCATATTGGAGGATTCTGCCTGCACGGCAAGCCGCTGGATGGCGTCCCTTGGCGTGGAGCTGCCGCCGGCAGCGCGGGAGTGCCGCCAGCTTTCGGGCCAACAGGTGCTGCCCGCACAGCCGCGTATGTCGGCCAGCCGCAGCGGCCGCCCCAGCGAAAAATACGGCCGCGACCTCACCCGCCTTGCGCAGGAGGGGCGGCTGGACCCGGTGCTCTGCCGGGAGGAGGAGCTGGAACGCATGGTGGAAATCCTGTGCCGCCGCCAGAAAAACAACCCCTGCCTGCTGGGGGAGCCGGGTGTCGGCAAATCCGCCCTTGCCGAAGCGCTGGCGCAGCGGATAGCCTCCGGGCAGATAACGCCCGCCCTGCGCGGCAAGCGGGTGCTGGCGCTGGATATGGCCTCTATGGTGGCGGGCACCAAGTACCGCGGCGATTTTGAGGAGCGCTTCAAGAATCTGTTGGAGGAGCTCTACCGGGACCGTTCGACGATTCTGTTCATTGATGAAATTCATATCATTACCGGGGCCGGTGCGGCAGAGGGGGCCATTGACGCCGCCAGCATCCTGAAGCCGATGCTGGCCCGCGGGGAAATCCAGCTTATCGGCGCAACCACGCCGGAGGAGTACCGCAAGACCATCCAGAAGGATTCCGCGCTGGAACGCCGCTTCGGCAAGGTGATGGTGGAGGAGCCGACCCCGGCGGATGCCGAGGCTATCCTGAACGGCCTGATGCCGCGCTATGAGCGCTACCACGGTGTTTCGATTCCGCCGCAGGCCATCCATGCCGCTGTGGAGCTCAGTGTGCGGTATCTGCCGGGGCGCTATCTGCCCGACAAAGCCATTGACCTGCTGGATGAAGCCGCCGCGGCCTGCCGCATTGCCGAAAAAGGCAGTGAGAAAAAGGCATTGACCCCTGCCGATATCGCCCACGTTGTCAGCAAGGCCAGCGGCGTGCCCGCAGAACGTGTGGGGGAGGCCGAGCGCGAACGGTTGGCGCAGCTGGAGGAACGTCTCAGTGCGGAGGTTATCGGTCAGCCTCGGGCGGTGGCCGCTGTGGCGTCTGCCATCCGCCGCAGCCGTACCGGCCTGCGGGAAACCGGGCGGCCCATCGGGGCCATGCTCTTTCTGGGGCCTACCGGCGTAGGCAAAACCCAGCTGGCCCGCACACTGGCAAAATGCTGGTTCGGCAGCGAGAAGGCCCTGCTGCGGTTTGATATGTCCGAATATATGGAGCGCCACACCGTGGCACGGCTTATCGGTGCGCCGCCGGGGTATGTGGGCCATGACGAGGGCGGCCAGCTTACCGAGGCCGTGCGCCGCCGCCCCTACAGCGTTGTGCTGTTTGACGAAATCGAGAAGGCGCACGGGGACATCCAGAATCTGCTTCTGCAGATTTTAGAGGACGGCAGCCTGACCGATGCACAGGGGCGCAGGGCAGACTTTTCCAACACTATCATCCTGCTTACCTCCAATCTGGGGGCACGGTGTCTCGCCGGGCAGACAGCGCCGCTGGGCTTCGGTGCTGTTGCGGCCGAAAACAAGCGCCGCGGCCAGCAGGCAATACAGGAGGCAAAGGAGTTTTTCCGTCCCGAGCTGATGGGCCGCCTTGACGAGGTTGTCCTGTTTGATCCGCTGGGCCCGGCCCAGCTTACCGGCATTGCCGACCGTCTGCTGCTGTGAGCTGGAGGAGCGCGCCGCACGGCAGGGCTACACACTGCGCCATACGCCCGCCGCCGCCAAAGCGCTTGCGGGGGAGAAGGTGCCGCCATACGGTGCACGGGAGCTGCGGCGCACGGTCAGCCGCGCCGTAGAACAGGCCCTTGCTGACCGTATTGCAGCCGGGACAGCTCATCCCGGTATAGCCTACACTGCCGATGCCGCGCCCGACGGCAGTATCATACTGACGCAGGATACGTTGGCTGCCTGCATATAAAAAACAGGGCGTTCACCCAATGGCGAACGCCCTGTTCTTGTTGTTGTTCAGTCCTTCACGTACAGACCGCAATGGCAGGGGCCGTGATAGTCAGGGTCGGCCAGCTGCTCCTTGAACTCCTTGCAGATGCAGATATTCTCCGGAATATGCTGCAGACGACAGGGGCAATAGCCGCCTGTGCGCTTGAGCCCCTCACGGATGTTCCGGACGATTTCTTCATCGGGGTTCAGGTGAAATTTCGGCTTGTCCATAGTGCTTACCTCGTTTACGGCTTGACGCGGAACTCCTGCTCGCAGTAAATGCAGCGATAGCGGCCGCTGCGCGTCAGAGCAAAGATGTGGTCGCAGCCCTCCTCAATGGAGGTGATGCAGCGCGGGTTGGTGCACTTGATAACGTTGACCAGGCGTTTGGGCTGGTCCGGGTGCTTCTTTTCTGCCACCTTGCCGTCCTTGATGACGGTGATGGAGATTTTGGGGTCAACGTAGGCAAGAATGTCAAAGCTCAGTCCGCTTACGTCGCCCTCAATCTTTATTATGTCCTTTTTTCCGTCCTTCTGGCTGCGGACGTTCTGCAAAAAGAGCCACGCTGGCGTTGGAAAGTTTTCCAGCTCCATCATATGGTAAAGCGCCAGACCGGTGCCTGCGGTGATATGGTCAATGACCACGCCGTTCTGAATCTCATCAACCTTCAACATTGAACGCTACCTCCCCGGTCTTGGGGTCCTTCAGACCCAGCAAAGTCATAATCAGTGCCATACGCATATAAACGCCGTTCTGCACCTGATCAAAATAGGCGGCACGCGGGTCATCATCCACGTCCAGCGTGATTTCGTTCACACGCGGCAGGGGATGCAGCACCGGCATATCGGCGGGGCCAGTGCCAGCTTTTCCTTTTGGTCAGCACGTAGCTGTTCTTCAGGCGGATGTAGTCCTCCTCATTGAAGAAGCGCTCCTTTGCTGCACGCGGGTCATATACAGCACATCCAGCTCCGGCAGAGCCTCCTCCATGCTGCGGGTCTCCACGTAGGGGATGTTGTTGGGTTCAAGGATTTCCTTGATGATGTAATCCGGCACACGCAGCTCCTCGGGTGAGATAAGCACGAACTTCATGCCGGGCAGGCGGGACAGGCTCTTGATAAGGCTGTGCACCGTGCGGCCGAATTTCAAATCGCCGCAGAAGCCAATGGTCAGGTGGTCCAGATGCCCCTTGCGCTGGCGGATGGTCATCATATCCAGCAGCGTCTGGGTGGGGTGGCTGTGACCACCGTCACCGGCGTTGATAACCGGAATCCGGCTGTAGCGGGACGCACGCAGCGGGGCACCCTCCTTTGGGGGTGGCGCATAGCGGCAATGTCCGCCACACAGCTGATTACGCGGATTGTATCGGCAACGGTCTCGCCCTTTGACGCGCTGGAAACGCCCGCATCGGGGAATCCCAGCACCTGACCGCCCAAATTCAGCATAGCGGCCTCAAAGGAAAGGCGGGTGCGGGTGCTTGGTTCATAGAACAGTGTTGCCAGCCGTTTGCGGGCGGCAACATCCTTGTAGGCGGCCGGGTCATCGTGGATACGGTCGGCAAGGTTCATCAGGCTGAGCGTTTCTTCCAGCGTAAAGTCCGCCGGATCAATCAAATGTCTCATACACAATCCCCTTTGTTTAAATTCTATATTTCAAACAGCCATAGGCCGTTCAAAATCAAACCAATTTGCGCACCATCGTAAAGTCAAAGAAATCCGTGTAGCAGGTCTGGCAGCAAAGCACCGGCTTTGCAGGTGCGGGAATAGCAGATTTCATCCAGCTGCAAAAGCGCCTGTTCCGGCTTCAGCCCCAGCTGCCGCCGGATGGCCGGGGTGCCCTGCACCGCGTGGACGGTTGTGAGCGTCTCGGTCACTTCCACATGGCAATACTGCTCTGCAATCTCAAAAATCGGGCGGGTAAAGTCGATGCTGTCCAGCCGCCTGCCGCCGAGCAAATCCAGCGGCAGAATATCGGTGCAGAAGAGCACCGGCGTTTCATCCGCCAGCACGCGGCGACGGATTACGGCCAGCGTGTGCTCCTTTGCAGGGTCAAGGCCCAGCCTTTCCACCAGCTCCGGCGTTGCAGTCTCCCGCGTGACCATCAAGTTATCGCTGTGGGACACGGCCCGCCGCACGGATCATGCGGTTGAATTCCAGCTTCTGGTCCATGCGGTTCTCGACCTTGAGCACATCGCGGTTGACCAGCGTGCCGATGCCACGCACGCGCTCCAGATAGCCGTCGCGCTCCAGCTCGCTCAGGGCATCGCGCACCACGGTGCGGCTAACGCCCAGCACCTCGGTCAGCTCCAGCTCACTGGGCAGCTGCGCCGCCCTTGCATACAGGCCGGTGCGCAGCTCCTCCAGAAGGCGCTGTGCGGTCTGCTGGCTGCGCAGCTCGCCGCCAAGGCGGTTTTCCGTCGTTTTATTCATTGCAAAAAATCCTTTCGTGCCCGGCAGACATCGGCCAGACAGCATTTGTCGCAGTAGGGCTTTGTGCGGGCTGTGCAGACGGCCCGACCGTGGTCCACCAGCCGGTGGCAGAAGCCGTTGCCTTCCTCCGGCGGAATAATTTTCCACAGCTCCTTCTCAACCTTGGCGGGCTCCTTGATGTTGTCCACAAGCCCGATACGGTTGCACAGCCGGATGCAGTGGGTGTCCGTGACGATGGCAGGCTTGCCGAACACATCGCCCATAATCAGGTTTGCGCTCTTGCGGCCTACGCCGGGCAGTGCCAGCAGCGCATTAAAATCATCGGGCACACGGCAGTCATATTGGTCACGCAGGGTGCGCATACAGGCAGAAATGTCCCGCGCCTTGCTGTGGCCCAACCCGCACGGCCTTACGATGGCCTCAATCTCCTCCGGCTCTGCCGCGGCCAGCTCCCTGACACCGGGGTATCTGGCAAACAAATCCTGCACCACCACGTTCACACGGGCATCGGTGCACTGGGCGGCCAGCCGTACCGAAACCAGCAGCTGCCATGCGTGGTCATAGTCCAGCGTGCAGTCCGAGGCCGGATATTCCGCCTTGAGCCGTTCTATGCAGATTTTTGCAAGTTCCTTTTTTTTGTCACCGCTTTGTCTCCGTTTCTAATCTTTTCACTTGATTCTACCACGTGCGTGCTTTATAATCAAGAGTAGACAAGAGATGTTTTTTGTACATTACCACAAATCTATTTATAAAAGGAAACAAGACATGGAGCCATTGGCACAGCGTCTGCGCCCCCGCACTCTAGATGAGGTCTGCGGCCAGCAGCATTTACTCGGCAAGAATCAGGTTTTCCGCCGCACCGTCGAAAGCGGCAAAATTCCCAATATGATTTTCTATGGCCCCTCCGGCGTGGGCAAAACCACCGTGGCCAGCATCATTGCAGCGGGCAGCGGTATGCAGCTGCACAAGCTCAACGGCACCACGGCCTCCACCAGTGATATCAAGTCGGTGCTGGCGGATATCGGCACACTTGGCGCGGCAGGCGGTATCCTTTTGTATCTGGACGAGATTCAATACTTCAACAAGCGCCAGCAGCAAAGCCTTCTGGAATGTGTGGAACAGGGAACCGTCACCCTCATCGCTTCCACCACCGAGAATCCCTACTTTTATGTATATAACGCCCTGTTGTCGCGCTGCACGGTGTTTGAGTTCAAGTCCCTGACGGCGAAGGACATCCGCACCGGCATCCACAATGCCGCCGCACGGCTTGGGGCGGAGGACAAGACCCCCATTTTTATCCCCGATGACGCGCTGGATTATCTGGCGCAGAGCGCGGGCGGCGATATGCGCAAGGCGCTGGGCAATCTGGAATTTGCCGTCACCGCCGCGCCTGTGGAAAACGGCAGCCGCACCATCACGCTGGATATGGTGCAGCAGGTGGCAGCCCGCACCGCCATGCGGTATGACAAACTCGGGGATGACCACTATGATATTGTTTCTGCCTATCAGAAGTCGATGCGCGGCTCTGACCCCGATGCGGCACTCCACTATCTGGGCCGTCTGCTGGAAGCCGGAGACTTGCCCAGCGCCTGCCGCCGCCTGATGGTCTGCGCGTGTGAGGATGTGGGCCTTGCCTGGCCGCAGATCATCCCCATCGTTAAGGCGGCGGTGGACATTGCCAACGCGGTCGGCCTGCCGGAGGCCCGCCTGCCGCTGGCGGATGCGGTTGTTCTGGTGGCCACCGCGCCCAAGTCAAATTCGGCCCACAATGGCATTATTGCCGCGATGGAAGATATTCAGGCCGGGCGCACCGGCCCTATCCCGCGTCAGCTCCAGAACAAGCACTATGATGGCGCTGATGCAAAGGTGAAGGGCCAGCACTACCTCTACCCGCATGATTATCCCAACCATTGGACGCCCCAACAGTATCTGCCTGATGCCATCAAGGACAAACAGTATTATATCCCCGGCGACAACAAAAACGAGCAGGCCTTTGCCCAATACTGGAAAAAAATCAAAGGAGAATAACCGAGCACACAACTTATAAAGAAGGAGAACGCTTATGTCCAACCTCCACTGCGAAACGATTACCTTTCCCTCCTCCGATGGCAGCCACACCTCCTCCGCTGTGCTGTACATCTGCCCGGATACGCCGGTTCGGGCGGTCATTCAGCTCAGCCACGGTATGTGCGAGTATGTGCGCCGCTATCAGCCGATGGCAGAGTTTTACGCTGCCCACGGCATTGCGCTGGCCGGAAATGACCATCTGGGTCACGGTGACACCGCCCAAGAGGGCGAGCACGGCCACTATGGCGAGCCGGAGGGCCGGTTCCATCTGCTGAACGATTTGCACACGATGAACGGCATCCTGCACCAGCGCTTTCCCGATGTGCCCATCATCCTCTACGGGCACAGCATGGGCAGCTTTTACGCACGTTGGTATGCAGAAAAGTGGCCGGAAAGCATTACGGCGCTGGTGATTTCCGGCACGGCAGGCCCCAGCTTTATGAACGTCATTGGTCAGAGGCTGGCCGGGCTGATTGCTAAGGTCAAGGGGCCGCGCTATGTCTCGCCGCTGATGGTCAAGCTGAATTTCGGCAGCTACTGCAAGAAGATTGAAAACGCGCAGTCCGCGAATGCGTGGCTTTCCCGCGACGAAAACGTTGTCAAAGCCTATGACGCGGATGGGCTGTGTACCTTCCAGTTCACCGCCGCAACCTACCGCGAAATGCTGGCCACGCTGAACCACGTCAGCACCAAGGCATGGGCAGAAGCGATAGACAAGAATCTGCCCATTCTGCTGATTGCCGGTGACGCCGACCCTGTGGGTGATTACGGCAACGGCGTGCGCAAAGTCTGGGCCATGCTGGGGGATGCCGGTGTGCGCGACCTGACCTGCCAGATTTATGAGGGCGGCCGTCACGAGCTGCACAACGAGACAAACCGGGATGAGGTGTTCGATTACGTCCTGACATGGATTGAAGACCATATTTAAACTCGCCCTGCAGCGACCGGGCTGCCTTGTAGGGGCCGGGTGTGGCCGCCCTTCTGCCTTCCGGCCGTCAGTCTTTGCCGGGCAATACAAAATCCCATCGTTTTCCTCTGCCATTGCGGCAGAGGAATTTTTTTTTCCCTATTGACAAACACCCTGCACGCTTGTATTATTGTATTAAGCTCTTAACACAATAATACAAGCAAGGAGCATAGCCCTATGAATTGGAATATCACAGCCGGACGCCCGGTGTATGTGCAGCTGATTGAACAGCTGGAGCTTGCACTGGTGGCCGGGGAGTTCCCACCCGGAAGCCGCATCCCGCCCGTGCGCGAGCTGGCAGCGGACGCGGGTGTCAACCCAAACACCATGCAACGCGCCCTGCAGGAGCTGGAAGGCCGCGGACTTTTGCAGGCCCAGCGCACGGCAGGACGCACCGTTACCGCAGACGATGCCGCCCTGCGTGCCCTGCGCCGCCGCCGCGCCAAGGCTCTGGCAGAGGAATTTCTGCATCAGATGCAGGCACTTTGGCATGGAGGAATCCGAAATCGAAGCATTGCTGCGCGAAAGCGCACCCCAACACAAGAAAAGGAGTAACTAATGGATGCAGTCTATGAGGTACACGGCCTCACCAAACGCTATGGCCGCAGCGCCGCGCTGAACGGCGTTGATTTTTGCCGTTATGCCCGGCAGGCTGGTTGGTCTGCTGGGGCCAAACGGCAGCGGCAAGACCACCCTTTTAAAAATCTCTGCCGGGCTTTTACAGCCCACGGCGGGCAGTGTCCTGATTAACCAGACGCCGGTCGGTGTATACACCAAGGCAATCACAAGCTATCTGCCGGACCGTATGGCCCTGCCCACAGAATTCACAGCCGGTGACGCCGTAAGCCTGTACAATGATTTCTTTGCCGACTTTGACAAGGCCAAGGCGTTGGCTATGCTTTCGGATTTGGGCATCAACAGCCGGGACAAAATTGACGCCATGAGCAAGGGCACACAGGAAAAAATGCAGCTCTGCCTGACGATGAGCCGCGCCGCCAAGCTCTATCTGCTGGATGAGCCTCTGGGCGGTGTTGACCCCGCCGCGCGTGACTATATTTTAAGCACCATTCTGCACAACTACAGTGAAGATGCCGCGCTGGTTCTCTCCACCCACCTGATTGGCGATATTGAAAAGGTTCTGGACGAGGTTATTCTGCTGCACGAGGGCCGGGTTCTGCGCCAGGCCGCCGTTGACGAGCTGCGCGAGGAAACAGGGGAGAGCGTAGACGCTTATTTCCGGGAGGTTTACAAATGCTGACAAAGCTCTTACATTACGAATTCCGAGCAACAGGCCGCATTGTGCTGCCCATCGCAGCCGGCGTGCTGGTGCTGAACGTGCTTGCCGCCGTTCTGGGCTATTTTATTCAGAATACCGCCGACTCGATGCCGCTTGTCGGCGTTGCGATGGTACTGCTGATTTTTGCAGCCTATATCAGCCTGTTGGTGTTTTTTGTAATTTGCTATTTTGTGGAGGTTCGGCAGTTTTACCGTCTGCTGGGCGACAGTGGCTACCTGATGCTGGCCCTGCCGGTGCAGCCGTGGAAGCATATTGCTACCAAAGTTATCTGCGGCACAGTCTGGACGCTTTTCGGCGCGTTGTTCGTTTCGCTCTGCGCTGCTATCTCTACATTGTCCTACAATGCAGCCGAGTTCAGCCCTGTCAATCCCGGAGATTTTTGGTTCTGTGCCTTGCTGCTTCTGATTTTTGTTGTCTGTATTGCGGGTACATTGCTGCATATGTATCTGGCCTGTGCCTTTGCAGCGCAGTTCACCCAGCAGCGGCTGCTAATCAGCATAGCTGCCTACTTCGTCATCGGCTTTGCCGGGCAGATGGCGGCGCTTGTGGCGGTGGCAATTTTTGCATTCCGCGGGTACAAATACTTTAACAGTGTTGACTTGGCCGCAACAGCCGCTTCCCTTGGCAGCGACAATATTGTTTTTCTCATCCTGCTGGCAGTGCTTGTTCTTGTCGTTCTGGTTGACGCCCTTCTGTGGGCACTTACCCAGTGGTTTATGACCAAGCGGCTGAATCTTGCCTAAGCTTTTTGCTTAGCAGCTTGTACTTCTCGCTCGCCGCATCGGCACTTAGAATTATGCGGCATTGCCCTAAATAAACAAAACCGGAGCAGAACACCGTACTCTTGCGGTGCTCTGCTCCGGCTCTTATTTTATAAAATCTGCGATTGCCTCTGCATCGTGCAGGCCCTCTGCTGTACAGCTTATTCAGGGCCTCCGGGTCGCGGGTCAGTGTTTTTGACGCCGCAGACATCGTCCGGCGCTATAATCAGCACCTTGCCCTCTGCAGCCAGCCTTTGTGCCAGAACAATGCCCTCATTATAATGCTGCGCCCGCAGGGCAAGCTGTTCCGCCGCCCTCGGGTACCGGTGTCGGATAACCCGCGCCAGCCTGCGGTCTGTGCCGTCGGCGCGGATGGTGCCCACAGGCTTTGTCAGCACCAGCACAACTTTGTCGCAGCCATCTGTAAAAGCCTTTTGCAGTGGTATCGTATCGCCCAGTGCGCCGTCATAGTAGGGCACACCGTCAATTTCTATCGGCTTACAGCCCACCGGAATGCAGCAGGACGCCATCAGCGCGCGGTAATCATCCGGGTGCATATCGCCGCGTGTAAAGTATTTGAGGCTTGCCAGTTGTGGCATCGGTGGCAATCATATACCATTCCATCGGGTTGGCGTTCATTTTTGCAAAAATCCAGCGGATTTTCCCCGCCTGCGTTGCTCAAGGTACCGTAGATATAGTGCAGATTCAAAAAGGACCCGCCGTGCAGCATATATTGCCTGCGCCCATATACTGGCTGCGCAGGGGTATTCCGCATAAAACGTGTAGTTGCGCCCGCGCTGGCCACTCATATAGGACGCCAGATTGGCGCTGCCCGCCGAGATGCCGATGCCGTAATCAAACCGCACATTATGTGCCATGCACCAGTCAAAAACGCCTGCCGCATAAATGCCGCGCAGTCCGCCGCCCACATCTATCACGCCGATTTTTGCCATACTGTTACCTCTCTCTTGCCAGACTATTATACCATCACCGCAGCCGCAGCGCACTGTACAATCCCGGTAAAATGTCTTGACTTTCCGTGCGCAGGAATGATTCTTTGCAAGAATATTACCAAATTATTAAAAAGTTTATATTGACAAACATTCCCTTTGCCGTATAATGTATCTTGTGTGTGCATCTATAGGGTAAATCTTTTTCTATGCCCTGACACATTGGCGTTGTATGTGCTGCTTGCAGCGGTGTCCCGGGGCAGGGGCTTACCGTGTAACAAACCTTTGCGGGGCGGCATAATTGGCGCTGACTCGTTAAGGACTCTGTGCCGACCTAAGGAAGAAACGGTGCGTAAAGAGGGTTCTGTAACGGGAAATTCCGCAAAGGGGGATGCAATAAAAATGAATGAAAATCTGATCGTATCTCTGAAAGACATTGTTGTCGATTTCGATGGGCAGAAGGTTCTGGACGGACTTTCGCTGGACATCCACGACAAGGAGTTTGTCACCTTCCTCGGCCCTTCCGGCTGCGGCAAGACGACCACTCTGCGTGTGATTGCCGGCTTCGTGACCCCGAAATCGGGCAATGTCTTTTTTGATGGCAAGGACATCGCCAATATGCCGCCCTATAAGCGGCCTGTCAACACGGTGTTTCAGAAGTACGCGCTGTTCCCGCACCTGAATGTGTTTGAGAACGTTGCCTTCGGCCTGCGCTTGAAAAAAATGACGGAGGACGAAATCCGCCCCAAGGTTCTGGAAATGCTGGAAACCGTTGGTCTGAAGGGCTTTGAGCGCCGCAGCATCTACCAGCTTTCCGGCGGCCAGCAGCAGCGTGTTGCCATTGCCCGCAGTCTGGTGAACCAGCCCCGCGTTCTGCTGCTGGACGAGCCTCTGGGTGCCCTTGACCTGAAGCTGCGCAAAGAGATGCAGCTGGAGCTTAAGCGCCTGCAGCGCGAGATGAACATCACCTTTCGTCTACGTCACCCACGATCAGGAAGAAGCCCTGACGATGTCGGACACCGTTGTGGTTATGTCCGGCGGCAAAATCCAGCAGATTGGCTCCCCGCAGGATATTTACAACGAGCCCAAGAACGCTTTTGTGGCCCGCTTTATCGGTGATTCCAACATCGTGGACGGCGTCATGCTGCGCGACTTCTTTGTCAACTTCGGCGGGCATGACTTCACCTGTGTGGACCGCGGCTTCAAGCCCAATGAGCCGGTGCAGGTGGTTATCCGCCCGGAGGATGTGCAGATTGTGCCGCCCTCTGTGGGTATGCTGACCGGCCTTGTGCGCGAGGTCATTTTCAAGGGCGTTCACTTTGAAATGCACGTCGATGTGGAGGGCTATGAGTGGATTATCCATTCCACGCAGGCCAGCCAGCCCGGCGAGCTCATCGGCATGAACATCGGCCCGGACGAAATTCATATCATGAAGCGTTCGGAGGTGTGAGAAATGCTCAAATCCAAAACCTCCCGCTGGCTGGCAGGGCCTTATCTGGTCTGGATGACCATTTTCACCGTTGTGCCGCTGCTCATCGTAATCTGGTACGCCATGACCAACTCCGACGGCCAGTTTACTTTTTGATAACCTGACCCAGATTGGCCGCTATTCCAGCGTGTTTGCCCGCAGCCTGATTCTTGCGGCTATTTCCACGGTGGTATGCCTGATTATGGCGTTCCCGGTCGGCTATTTTCTCTCCCGCCTGCGCGCCAACAAAGCAGCATATCATGCTGATGCTGATTATGCTGCCCATGTGGATGAACTTCCTGCTGCGCACCTACGCATGGCTGACGCTGCTGGAGAAGAACGGCCTTATCAATAAATTTTTTCGGCCTGTTCGGCCTTGGCCCCTTCAATATGATTAACACCTCCGGCGCGGTGGTGCTGGGCATGGTATATAACTATCTGCCGTTTATGATTCTGCCCATCTACACGGCCCATGACCAAGATTGATGATTCCGTTGTGGAGGCCGCGCAGGACCTCGGTTGCAATGTATGGCAGATTCTGTTCCGGGTGCTGGTTCCGCTGAGTGGCCCCGGCATTGCCACCGGCATCACGCAGGTGTTTGTGCCGGCTGTCTCCACCTTTATTATCAGCCGTATGCTGGGCGGCGGCTCCAACCTGCTGATTGGTGATTTGATTGAGCTGCAGTTCCTGGGGAACTCCTACAACCTGAACCTCGGCTCCGCCATGAGCCTGGTGCTGATGATTATTGTCCTGCTCTGCATGAGCTTCACTTCGAGCTTTGACGAGTCCGAGATGGAAGGAGTGATGTGAGATGGCAAAGAGACATTCCGCGCTGCTCATGCGCACCTACGTCATTATGGTGTTCTGCTTCATGTATCTGCCCATCGCAGTCATGATTGCGTTCAGCTTCAACGAGAGCAAGTCCCGTTCCAACTTCACAGGCTTCACCCTTTGGCTGGTACAAGAGCCTGTTCCACAATGAGATGATTCTGTCTGCGCTGGGGCTCAGCCTTGTGCTGGCACTGGTTTCCAGTATTATCGCCACGGTGCTGGGCACACTGGCCACCATCGGCATCAACTCCATGTCCCGCCGTAGCCAGCTTATCATCAACAACATCAGCTATGTGCCCGTTGTCAACCCCCGAAATCATCACCGGCGTTTCGCTGATGCTGCTCTTTGTTATGGCGCAGAATTTCGGCATCGGCGGCGAGGGCGGCATCTTTGGCTGGACAACGCTGCTGGTGGCGCACATCACCTTCAACGTGCCGTACGTTATCTTTAATGTAGGCCCCAAACTGCGTCAGCTGGACCCCAGCCTGTACAATGCAGCGCTGGATTTGGCTGCACGCCGCGGCAGGCCTTCTTCAAGGTCATTATGCCGCAGCTTTCCCCGGCCATTCTGTCGGCGTTCCTGATTTGCCTGACCTACTCGATTGACGATTTTATGATTTCGTATTTCAACTCCGGCACAATGCAGACGCTGCCCATCGCCATCTACTCGATGACCCGTAAGAAGGTCAGCCCGGAGATTAACGCTCTGTCGGCGGTTATCTTCTGCGTCATTCTGGCCATTATCCTGATTTCCAACGCTGCAGACTCCCGCGCTTACCGCCGCAATCAGAAGGCCATCCGCAAGGCCATGCTGGACGAAGGGGGCACTGAGGATGAAATTCAAACAGCTTTCTGCCGCCGCGCTGGCGGTGCTGACCGTAACCATGCTGAGCGCCGCGCCGGTGTATGCCGCGGAGGATATTCAAATCAATGAGGATATCACCGTCTCCGGCGACTATGACTGGACGCGTTTTGCCAATGACCGCATCACGCTGAACGTCTACAACAACGGCCTGTACATTTCTGACGGTTCGGATGACAGCGTGAACGTGCTCACTGCCTTTGAGGAGCTGACCGGCATCAAAGGTCAACTACACCACCTACGATTCCAATGAGAGCCTGTACGCCAAGCTGAAATCCGGCGGTGTTTCCTACGATGTGATTTTTTCCCTCTGACTATATGGTCGGCAAGATGATTTCCGAGGGGATGCTGTCCGAGCTGGATATGGACAATATCCCGAACTTTGCCGGTATCGGCGAGGAATATCTGGGCCGCAGCTTTGACCCTGACAACGCCTACAGCGTGCCCCTATATGTGGGGCACCACCGGCCTTATCTACAACACCACGATGGTGGACGAGCCGCCCACAAGCTGGGCTGATATGTGGGACGTGGAGTACACCAACAATGTGCTGATGTTCAACAACTCCCGCGATGCCTACGCCATTGCTGCAAAACCATCGGCCTTTCGATGAATCCACAGTCCGTGGATGAAATCACCGCCATCACAAACGCCCTGAAAGAGCAGAAGAACATCGTACAGGCTTACGTCATGGACGAAGTCTTTGACAAGATGGAGGGGCGGCGAGGCCGCCATGGCGCCCTATTACGCGGGCGATGCCATCACGATGATTGACGAGAACCCGGATCTGGCCTTTGTCCACCCGGAGGAGGGCGTCAACTTCTTCATCGACACAGTATGTGCATCCCGGCCAACGCCAAGCACAAGGAAGCCGCCGAGATGTTCATCAACTATCTGTGTGAGCCGGATGTGGGCCTTGCCAACTGCGACTTCATCGGCTATTCCACCCCTATCACCGCCGTGTGGGAGATGCTGGACGATGACCTGAAGTACAGCGATATTGCTTATCCAGGCGCGGACGTGCTGGACAAGGCCGAGGTCTTTGAGACCCTGCCGGAGGACATCAACGCCGCAATGGACGCCCAGTGGGCGAAATGAAGAGCTACGAGGAGAGCGGCAGCGGCTGGATGGTACTTGTCCTACTGTTGTTGGCCATCGCCATTTCCGCCTTCAATATCTGGCGCAAGGTGCGCAAGAAAACGCGGGATAACTACTGATTTTTAAAAGCAGTGTGCCAGAGTGCGGGCACACTGCTTTTTTTTCATTTTCGGCGACGGTATGCTATACTGTTCTTGATTAATCAAATATTGTTCTTAAGGAGGGCGCATTTATGCCCGAAAAACAAACCACCTATACAGAAAAAAATTCACCGTCTACCGCACGGACGGCGACCACCTCGGCAATGTCAAGCTGGGGGCGCTGCTGCGCTATGCCCAGCAGGTGGCTACCGCCCACGCCGAGGCCGTCGGTCTGATGACGCGCTATACCGTGAAACCCACACTGCCTATGTGCTGGCAAAGCTCGCCCTGCACGTTATCCGCCTGCCCCGCGTGGATGAGGAACTCACCCTTGTGACCCAGCCGGGCGCTGCAAGCGCGCGCCGTAAATAAGCGCATCACTCCATTTCTATGATGCCGCCGGGCAGGAGGTGGTTGTGATGGACAGCCGCTGGGTGCTCATTGACACCGAGAAAGCGCATCATCCTGCGCAAGCATCCGGAGCAGTTTGCCGACCAATGGGCCGAGGATGTGCCCACCGAGCTGCCCATAAAACTGCCCCCGCGTTGCGCAGGAGGACTGCGAGCCTCTGGGTGAGCAGACCGCCAGCTATTCCCCGCTGTGATATGAACGGTCATCTGAACAATACCCGCTATGCGGATATTGTCTGTGACGCCATTCCGTGGTAGGTCTGGGATACCGCAGAGCTGCAGGATTTCACCATCAGCTACCACAGAGAGGTTCCCCGCGGGGAGAGCTTCACCCTGCGCCGTGCACAGCTGGCAGACGGCAGCTTCTATTTTGACGGCGAGCGCAGCGGAAAATCTGCCTTTGAAGCACAGATTACCTTCAAACCCTTATAATTTCTACACAAACCCCTGTTACACTGTTTACAGAAACAATGTAAAGGAGTTATTATTATGACAAAGCAAAAATTCGGCCTGACCGGCACGGCGCTCAAAACCATTGCGCTGGTGCTCATGGTGATGGATCACATCCATTACTTTTTTGACTTTACCGGCATTGTGCCGGAATGGTTCAGTATGCTGGCGCGGCTGTCCGCACCTCTGTTCCTGTTCTGCACCGTGGAGGGCTTCGCCCACACCCATGACCGCAGGCGCTACTTCCTGCGTATCTGGGCCATCGGCGCTGCGATGGGCACTGTGGAATTTTTTATGATCTATGCAGGGGCCTTCCGCCGGGGGGACGGCTTCTACCCGCTGAATGCCATTTTTCAGGATCTGATGCTGCTCTGCATAATCTGGCAGGGCATTGACTGGCTGCGCCAGCGCCGGTTTGTACGGGGCGCACTGGCTGTTGCCATGCCGATCCTCTGGCCGATTTGCATCGCAGCGCTGCTGACGCTTTTTCCCAAAATTCAGGACGCACCGATCGGCTCCTCCGTGTTGGCGTGGGTCATCACCGCGCCGCTGCCTTTGTGGACATCCATCACCGATGGCGGCTGGTCTTTTCTGGCCGGGGGCGTTGTGCTGTATGCACTGTACGGCCACAAGCGCCTGCAGCTGACCGTCTGGGCAGCCATGACCTTCCTGTGTGTGATTTTGTGCTGGTCTATCTGCAGGTTCACAGTCTGCCGGATTTCGCCTTTTCCCAGATGTTCACAGTCTACTATGAGTGGCTCGGCGTTTTTGCCGTTATCGGCATGGCGCTGTACAACGGCCAGCGCGGCAGCGGCCACAAGCAGCTGTTTTACTGGTTCTACCCGGCACATATCTATCTGCTTTACGGCGCATCCTGTCTTGTTTACAGCTTACTGCAATAAAAGGGGCTATTATGGCAAACATTCTGGCAATCGATGATGACCGCGACCTTTGTACGCTGCTAAAAACAGCGCTGGAGCGTGACGGCCACACCGTAGAAACGCGCACCTCCGGCACACAGCTGACCGATACGCTCTGCCGGTGGGCAGACTGCATCCTGCTGGATGTGATGATGCCCGGGGAGGACGGCTTTGCCGTCTGCCGCCGCATCCGCGCCGAGACTGACGCGCCGATCTTATTTTTGACCGCGCGTACCGATGAACCGTCGGTGCTGATGGGCCTTGGCCTTGGCGCGGACGATTACCTGACCAAGCCGTTCCGCATAGCGGAGCTGCGTGCGCGGGTCGCAGCACACCTGCGGCGGCAGAACCGCACACCGACCCATAAGATCACCCGCGGCGGGGTGGCGCTGGATCTTTCCGCCAAGAAGCCAGCGTTGGCGGCACGCCTTTGCACCTGACAAAATCCGAGTACGCTATCTGTGAGCTGCTGGCCCTCCATGCAGGGCAGACCTTTTCCAAAGAACAAATCTATGAAGCCGTGTTCGGTTATGACGGTACAGCGGATGACACGGCCATCACCCAGCACATCAAGAACATCCGCGCCAAGCTGCGCGCGGCCGGGGCGGGGGAGGTGCTGCAAACGATATGGGGAGTGGGCTACCAATGGCAAAGCGAAAACTGACATCTCTGCGCAGTGTTTGCTGCGGTATCTCCTTTTGTGCGGCGGCGGGTGGCGCGCTGATTCTGGTACTCTGGTGGGGCATTTTAATGCAGCTGATAGACGTCGGTTTTCTGCTGCCCGCCGTGGCGTCCGCCCAGGCCTGCGCCAATGCCCGGGAGACTGTAGCCGCCGTGACCGCTGAAACATTCGATCCCCCAAATCAGCGATCTATGCCGCTGGGCTGTAGTACAGAATGACACGGTGCTGCAGACCAACATGAATAACCGACATCTGAAAATAGCTCTCAACGCCTTTCACGGCGGCAGCGGCAATCTGGGGTATGCAGTATCAGTACGATGTTAAAATGGCTGACGGAAGCTTTTGCCTTTTTACAGTACGACTATGCCTTGCCCTACGCTGACCCGGCCCTGCGGGACACGCTGCCGGATTTCCAGACCTGCTATATTGTGCTGCTGGCGGTGCTCATCCTTGTTTGGCTGGGCTGGCAGACCCACTGCACCGTGCGCGCCTTTGCCGCAGAGACTGCCCGGCTGAACGCGGCCGTAGATGCTATTGCCGCCCGGCAGCTGGAGCACATTGACACGGACGGCGTGCGCATCCGCGAATTTGCCGCCACCTTACAGGCCTTACAGACGATGGGCCGAGAGCTGACCGACAGCCTGCAAAGCCAATGGCGGATGGAGCAGCAGCGCACCGAGCAGATTGCCGCACTGGCCCATGACTTGAAAACACCGCTGACCGTCATACAAGGCAACGCCGAGCTTCTTGAGGAAGATACCCTGAGCGATGCACAGCATGCCCAACTGCAGACCATCCTGCGCGGCACAGAGCGCGCACGCCACTATTTGGCCGCTCTGCGCACAGCCGGCGCAGCACCTGCCGTACAAACACCGCTGGCCAGCCACGCCCTCACGGAACGGCTGGCGCAGACAGCCCCGCGCCCTCTGCGCGCCTGCCGGAATCCAATTTATACTACAGGAGGAATGGCAGGGGACGATCCGTGCTGCAGAAAACGACCTGCTGCGTGCTGCGGAAAACCTTTTGGACAACGCCGCCGCCCACACTCCGCGCGGCGGAACCGTCACCCTGACCGTTGCAAAGGAAAACAACAGCTTTATTTTTGCGTGTGACCGATACCGGCCCCGGCTTTACCGCCGCAGCACTGGCTCGGGCGGGGAGATGTTCTACACAGATGCCGCGCGCAGCGACAGTGCCCATCAGGGGCTGGGACTGTATTCTGCACGCAGGACCGCTGCAGCCCATGGCGGTACCCTGCGGGTATCCAACACACCCGGCGGCTGCGCCGAGCTTTGCCTGCCCATTTGTGAATAAATTGAGAAATTACAAAAAAATGACAAAACGCTCTTGACATTCGGTGACAAAACAGTTACAATTTAGTTGCAAGCTAAATGAACCCCAAGTCAAATAGCTTTTATCACATTTTTCATGTGTTCTTCTCCTCCTTTCTTTAAATCCCCGCCCATCCCTCAGGGCGGGGATTTCTTTTTTTGTATCTGCATTTTACATTCTTAAGACGGCATTTCACTTTACAAGGTTTTTCAATCGTGATAAAATAAAAGTCGTATGTCCTTATCCGCCTGTATATGCAGGCTGTATTATTATAAACTGTATGCATATCGTTTTTTTGAGAAAGCAAGAGAGGGAAAAGCAATACCATGGCACAATCTCGTTCCGGCAAAAAATCCACAAAGAGCTCCAGCAGTAAAAAGCGCTCCGGCTCTGCCAAAGGTACCTCCCGCAGCAATGCGGGGCGCACTGCGTCCGCACGCAGCAGTGCCGGGCATGAGCCGCAGCCGTCCCGCCGCGCCCAGCGCCGTGCCGAGACTCCGAACCTTGCCCGCAGCGTCTGCTGGTGGGCCTTGGTCTGCTCTGCGTAGCGCTTGTGCTCGTCCCCGGGCAGAACCTCTGGCGCACACTGCGCAGCTGGTACTTCGGCATTTTCGGCGTCACCACCTATCTGGTCGGCCCCTTCCTGCTGTACCTTGCCTATCTGCTGGCATCCGGCTATCGCGTTGCGCTCTTTGCGGGGAAGGTGTCCCTGATGGGGGTGCTCTGCGCTAGCGTGCCGGTCATATTCTCCAATCTGAATGTGGAGGGGCTTAAGGTCGGGGAAATTATCAAGATGCTGTTCACCCGCGGCGGCACCTATTTCTGGGAGGGCGGCGTTCTGGGTGCGCCCATCGGTGCCACCCTGCTGGCGCTGTTCGGCCGCCCGGCCTCCAATATTATTATGCTGCTCGTCCTTCTGCTGGGTGTGATGTTCTTCTTTGCCATCACCCCGGTCGATATTGTCCTCTTTCTGGACGCGCGGTATAAAGCCTTTCAAACCCGCCAGCAGGAGCGCGCCGCCGCTGAAACAGCCTACGATACCCGGCTTTTCAACGCTGCACCGGAGGAGGAGACCGTTGAGAACCTGACCGGGTGCGCTGCCCGATTCCGCAAACCGGCCGCACCACCCGGTGTATGACGTCATTGCGGACACCAGCCGCTTCCCGAAGCAGCAGGCTGCACCGTCCCGGCAGCCGTACACAGCCCCGTCACACCGGTCACGCCCCGAAGCCCCCCTTTACTGCGCAGTCTGCCGCAGCACGCCCGGGCTTTGATGTAGACCTCGGCCCGTCCAGCACCGAAAGCGCCCGCCGTAAAAAAGGCGGAAGCCAACGACCCGCTTGAGCCGGTCAACATCGGCCCGGGCGGCACCTTCGGCATGGACCCGCTGTCCGGCAAGGCCAGCGGCCCGCTCCATTACGCGCCCAGCCGCCGCAGCCCGCGCCTGCCCCGCAGGAGGACTTTGAACTGCAGCTAGAGCCCGCTGAGGAACCGGCAGCCTTCCGCTGCTGCACCGGCTGCCCAGCAGCCCATTGATGAGCTGGACGCCCTGATCAACCGTGCCGTCAGCGGCCATGCCCCCCTACTATACCCCGCAGGTGGTCAGCGCCGAGACGACCCTTGAACTGCCTGTGCCTGCAGAGTTTGAGACCCCGCTGACCCCGGTGCCGCAGGAGCCGCGCTTTGACACACCGCTCATCCCTGTGGAGGAGGAGCCTGAGCAGACCCCCGTGCAGCTGCTGCCGCAGCTCGACATGACCGGGCGGGTACAGGGTGATACCGTAGTGCTCTCTCCGGCGGATCTTGCCGCCGGTATGGCTGCAAAGGACATGCCCCCGCTGGGTGCGCCCGCTCCCGCAGCCCCGGCAGCCCCCATTGCCGCGCCGATTCCGACGCTGGGCGGCAGCTTCAGCGATACCGGCAGCGTGGTCAGCGCCGCCTGGGAATCCGGCCGCTCGGTGTCCATGCTGAGATGCTGGACGCTATGGCGGCAGAGCCTGCAGCAACTCCCGCTGCCAACAGCACACCCCGCAGCGCAGCCCATGACCCACCCGGCTGCCGAGACGACCCAGAGCAGCTTTTTGACCGTACCCCAGCAGGGGCAGGCGGCCCGTGTGCAGGTCAGCACGGCCGTCGGCAACTCGGCTGGTGCGCCGGTCCATACACCGCCCTGCGCGGCGAAGGCGGACCCGAACGCCATGCGCCTGCCTCCTCTGTGGAGCAGCCGCCTGAGCCCTACTGCTATCCGTCGCTGAATCTCTTCAACGCGACGCGCCCCGACGATGAAGCCGGAGCCGCCCGCGAGATGAAGAAGAACGCTGACATTCTTGTCAATACACTGGACAGCTTCGGCGTCAAGACCACAATGCTGGACATCTGCCGCGGCCCGTCTGTCACCCGGTACGAGCTGCAGCCGCAGGCCGGTATCAAGGTCAGCCGCATCACAAGTCTGGCGGATGATATTGCACTGAACCTTGCCACCGCCGGCGTGCGCATCGAGGCGCCCCATCCCCGGCAAGCCCGCTGTCGGCATTGAGGTTCCCAATAAAATTCGTTCCACCGTCAATATCCGTGCGGTGTTCGAGTCCCAGAACTATATCAATATGCGCAGCCCGCTTACGATGGCGCTTGGCAAGGATATTGCCGGTACGGCGCAGGTCGCTGACCTGTGCAAAATGCCGCACCTGCTGATTGCAGGTTCTACCGGCAGCGGTAAATCTGTCTGCGTCAACTCTATCATCATCAGCTTTTTGTTCCGTTCCGGGCCCGAGGATGTCAAGCTCATCCTCATAGACCCCAAGGTGGTCGAATTGGCCGAGTACAACGGCATCCCGCATTTGCTGATGCCCGGTCGTCACCGAGCCCCGTAAAGCCGCCGGGGCCCTTGGCGCCAGCGTTGCCGAGATGGAGCGCCGCTACAAGCTCTTTGCGGAGAACAATGTCCGCGAGATCAAGGCCTACAACAAGCTGGCTGCCCAGACCGGCTGGAGCATCTGCCCTATATCGCCATCGTCATTGACGAGCTGGCGGACCTGATGATGGTGGCCGGTAAGGAGGTCGAGGACTACATCTGCCGCATTGCGCAGAAGGCCCGTGCCGCCGGTATCCACCTGATCGTTGCGACCCAGCGCCCCAGTGTCGATGTCATCACCGGCCTTATCAAGGCCAACATCCCCAGCCGCATCGCGTTTGCCGTTTCCAGCCAGATCGACAGCCGTACCATTCTGGACTCCGGCGGCGCTGAAAAGCTGCTGGGCAACGGTGACATGCTCTTCCTGCCGGTGGGTGCATCGAAGCCTGTCCGCGTGCAGGGCACATTTGTGACTGATGAGGAGATTGGTGCCGTGCTGAGCTTCATCAAGTCCACCTCCACCGCACAGTACGATGAGGAAATGATAGCCGAGATGGAGCGCCGTGCCGTTGCCGAGAAGGGCAGCAAGCGAGGCAGTGACGATGACGGCGAGGCAGGCGGCGCACTGGATGCCATGTTTGAGCAGGCTGTTGAGTGCGTCATCGAGGCCGGACAGGCCAGCACCAGCCTTTTGCAGCGCCGCTGCAAGCTGGGCTACGCCCGCGCGGCCCGCATCATGGACCAGATGGAGCAGGAAAAGATTATCGGCCCCTATGAGGGAGCCAAGCCCCGCACCGTGCTGGTAACCAAATCCGAGTGGGAGGAGCGCAAGCTCAACGGTCAATATGATGAATAAGCAGAAGGGCTGGCGCATCGCAGCCGCTGTGCTGGCTGGCTTGCTTCTGTTTTCTGCCTTTGTCATTCAGCTGGCGGGCGGCAGGGGATCGTTCCTTCCTGGCAAACATTGCGTGCCCGCGCTTGGTGTACCCCTGCAGACCGAGGAAAGCGCCCCACAGCCTGCAGACGGCACCACCGCCGTGTATGTACTGGATGTCGGGCAGGGGGATGCCGTGCTGCTCTGTCAGGATGGCTCCTACTGCCTGATTGATACTGGCCCCGCCGAGGCAGAGGAGGCGCTGCTCTACGACCTGCATGCACTCGATGTCGAGACACTGGACTATCTTGTGCTGACCCATCCCCACGCGGACCACACCGGCAACGTCCGGGCGGTGCTTTCCGATTTCCCGGTCAAACAGCTTTGCTGCCGCCGAGCTGGGGAGCCGGGTGCCGATGATACCGCTGACTGGCCCCGACATTGGCTGAATCTGCCGCAGAAAACAGCACTGAGCTAATCATCACCGCCGCCGCGGGGGACGCTTCCCGCTGGGCAGCGGCACACTGGACATGTTGCAGGGCGGCAGCGGAGATGCTGACAACGTCAACGATATTTCGCTCTGCACGCTGTTCACCGCCGGTGACTTCCGTTTTCTCGACACCGGCGACGCCGAGGAAGCCGCCGAACAGCGCCTTCTTGACACCTACGGAGCCACGCTGCACGCCACCCTTTTCAAGGCAGGGCATCACGGGTCGTATACCTCCAACAGTCAGCCTTTTTGCAGGCTGTCAGGCCCGCCGGGCCGTGGCCGTCAGCTGCGGTCTTGATAACGATTACGGCCACCCGCACCGCGCCGCGCTGCAAAATTTTGACGAGGTCGGTGCAGAGGTCTACCGCACTGACCTGCAGGGAAGTCTCACTTTTGTCTGGCAGAATAGCGCCCTGCACGTGGAAACCACCGCAGACATCGCCGAACCCGCGGCGTAATAACAAGGAGTTACACTATGACGATCACCGAACAATTCAAAGCTAAGCGCTGTGTCTTCTCGATCGAGTGTTTTCCGCCGAGACAGACCACCCAGATGGACAAGCTGAAAGCCACCCTGCACCAGATGCAGGCGCTCAATCCCGGGTTCATCAGCGTCACCTTCGGCGCTGGCGGCTCTGCGGGAGGTGTATCTACTGTGGAGGTGGCCGACTATCTGCAAAACGAGCTGCAGTTCCCACGCTTGCGCACCTGATTTGCATGGGCAACGACCAGATTCGCGCAGCTGAGATACTGACCAGCTTGAGGCTGTCGGCGTCCGCGATGTGCTGGCCCTGCGGGGTGACCGCACCCCCACCCGCCCCGAAAGCCCGGACTTCCGCATGCAAGCGACCTGACTTCCTTTATCAAGTGGAAGAAGCCGAGCTTCTCCGTGCATGGGGCCTGCTACCCGGAGGGCCACCCCGAGGCCGACACGCTGCAGCACGATGTGGAAAATCTGCGCATCAAGCAGACCGCCGGTGCCGAGCATCTTGTGACCCAGCTTTTCTTCGACAATATGCACTTTCTATCGCTTCCTAAATCTGGCGCGCCGCGCCGGTATCACGCTGCCGGTCTCGGCCGGTGTTATGCCGATCGTCAAGCGCAGCCAGATCGAGCGCACGGTTTCGCTGTCCTCGGCCAGCCTGCCTTCGGAGTTCACCCGTATGATTTCCCGTTATCAGGACGATCCGGCCTCGCTGTATGATGCCGGCATCGACTATGCTGTCAAACAGCTGCGCGATCTGATTGAGGGCGGCGCGGATGGCATCCACCTGTATGCCATGAATGACGCCGCCGTGGCCGCCAAGGTCTACGACGGCATCAAGGACCTGCTGTAATGGAACGCCGCAAGCCTGCCGCCATTGACCGCGCCACAGCGCTGCGCTATATGGGGGCCGCCGGTTGGACGCCGGACACCGCTACCGCAGCCCTGTTGGACAAGGCTGAGGAGCAGGTGTTGGCGGCGGCTGCTCCCCGCGCCCGTATACCGCCGCCTGCCGCGCACAGCACTGCCGCTTGAAAAGGACTGCGGCACAGATCTTACCCGCCATCTGCTCGGCTGCGGGGAGGTGCTGCTGCTGGCTGCGACCCTTGGGTCTGAGATCGACAAGCTGCTACGCCGGATGGAGGTATCCGACATCGCGCTGGCAACCGCCGCCGATGCGCTGGCCTCCGTGCTGCTGGAGCAAGTCTGTGATGAGTTGGAAAGTGAGCGCGCCGTGCAGGCGCAGGGCGTTTTCATGACGGGGCGCTATGCACCCGGCTACGGCGACTGCCCGCTGGAACTGAACGATACCCCTTTGCCTGACCGTGGACAGTGTGCGAGGCTGCGGTCTGGCTGTGACACCCCAGCATCTGCTGACGCCGCGCAAGAGCACCACCGCCATTCTGGGTATGGCCGACCATCCTGTGACCGGCACCCGCGCAGGCTGTGCAACCTGCCATTTAAAGGATACCTGTTCGTTCCGCAAGCGCGGCACAACCTGCTTCAAACAAGATCGATAGGGGAGAATCTTATGCAGATTCGTGAAGTATTTGACCGCAAGCGCTTTGTTTTCTGGACGGCGGCATGGGCACCCAGCTGCAGACCCGCGGCCTGCAGCCCGGGCAAAAGCCCGAGCTGGCCGCTCTGGAAATGCCGGATACTCTGACTGCCATCCACGCCGATTACGCCCGCGCCGGCGCGGACATTCTTCTTGCCAACACCTTTGGCGCCAACGCCAAAAAGCTTGCAGGCTGCCCCTGCACGGTCGAGCAGATCGTTTCTGCCTCGATTGCCTGTGCGCAGCGCCGCCGCAGAAACCGGCGCGCTGGTAGCCTTGGATATCGGCCCTCTGGGTGAGCTGCTGGTTCCCGCCGGCACACTGAGCTTTGAGGATGCCTACGCGGAATTTGCACAGGTCATCCGCGCCGGTGCAGCGGCCGGGGCCGACCTTGTCTTTCTCGAAACAATGACCGATTTGTATGAGCTGAAGGCCGCCATTCTCGCCGCCAAGGAAAACTGCGCCCTTCCCGGTCTTTACCTCAATGAGCTTTGAAAGCCGCGGCCGCACCTTCACCGGCTGCACAGTGGAAAGCTACGCCGTCACGGCCGCCGGTCTCGGTGCCGATGCCGTGGGTATCAACTGCTCCCTCGGCCCCAAGGAGATTCTGCCCTTTGCACAGCGGCTCTGCCGCAGTGTGCCTGCGGGCGTGCCGGTCTTTGTCAAGCCCAACGCAGGCCTGCCCAACCCGGACGGCAGCTACAACCTGAATGCCGCGGAATTTGCCGCAGAGATGAAGGCTTATGCCTCGATCGGTGTTTCGATGGTGGGCGGCTGCTGCGGCACCACCCCCGCCTTTATCGCCAAGCTGCGGGAGACCTTTGCCCCGCTGGTTCCTGCTGACAAGATTCCTGTCCGCCGCAGCTGCCTGTGCACGCCGGTGCGCTTTGTGGAAGTGAAGGGCATCACGGTGGTGGGTGAGCGCATCAACCCCACCGGCAAAAAGCGGCTGCAGCAGGCTCTGCGGGACGGTGACAGCGCCTATCCCTGCGCCCCAGGCCGTAGCCCCAGGCCGAGGCTGGTGCACAAGTGCTGGATGTCAATGCGGGCCTGCCCGGCATTGATGAAGCCGCCACGCTGGAGCAGCTAGTCAAGGACCTGCAGGCCATCACGGATCTGCCGCTGCAGCTGGACTCCTCTAACCCGGAGGCCTTGTCCCGCGCACTGCGCATTTATAACGGCAAACCCATCGTCAACTCGGTCAACGGTGAGCAGAAGACGCTGGACACCATCCTGCCCCTTTGCAAGAAATACGGCGCTGCCGTTGTCGGCCTGGCACTGGACGAGCATGGCATCCCGGCTGACGCCGAAGGGCGCTTTGCCATTGCAAAACGCATTGCCGCTGCCGCCAATGCGGCCGGTATCCCGAATGAGGATATTTACATTGATTGCCTGACACTGACCGCCAGCGCCCAGCAGGAGGGCGCCGTGCAGACGCTGGAGGCGCTGACCCGCTGCAAGCAGGAGCTAGGTGTGCGCACTGTGCTGGGTGTGTCCAACATCAGCTTCGGCCTGCCGTGCCGCGGCTACTGAATACCACCTTCCTGACAATGGCCATGGCGGCAGGGCTTGACCTTGCCATCATGAATCCCAACACGCCGGAGATGATGGCCGCCGTGCGCGCCTACCGGGTGCTGACAAGTCAGGACAAGCAAAGCTCCGACTATGTAGCCGCCTATGCCGATGTGCAGATCCAGACCACCCAGACGAGCAAGTCAGCCGCCACCGTGGCCGAGGTCGGCGCGGCCGCCCCGGGCGGAGATGCACTGTTTGAGGCGGTGCGGCGCGGCTTAAAGGCCGAGGCCCGCGCGGCCGCAGACGCCGCCCTGACGATGCGGGAGCCGCTCGATGTCGTAAACACCTCTCTGATTCCCGCGTTAGACGCCGTGGGTGGATGGCTTTGAAAAGGGAACTGTTTTCCTGCCGCAGCTGCTGCAGGCTGCCACCGCCGCGCAGGCCGCCTTTGAAGCCATCAAGGCCAAAATCGCCGCCTCGGGCCAGCAGCAGGGCAGCAAGGGCAAGATTGTGATTGCCACGGTCAAGGGTGACATTCACGACATTGGCAAGAACATTGTGCGCGTTATTCTGGAAAACTACGGCTACGATGTGCTCGACCTGGGCCGCGACGTTGACCCAGAGCGCGTGGTCGAGGCTGTGCGACAGACGGGTGCAAAGCTTGTAGGTCTGTCTGCCCTGATGACGACCACCGTCCCCAATATGCAGGCCACCATTGAGGCCCTGCACGCTGCCGGGCTTGACTGTAAGGTTATGGTGGGCGGTGCTGTTCTTACACCGGACTATGCCCGCAACATCGGTGCCGACTACTATTGTAAGGATGCCAAGGCCAGCGCCGATTTGGCCAAGCAACTTTTGGGATAATGCCACCGCCGCGTTTCGCTGATGAAACGCGGTTTTTTCGCAATAAGTTGTAAAAAAAATGCAGGTATGCCCCCCATACACCTTTGCAGTTTCTGTAAAAATGCGGTATACTGGTTTTGTTTAGCGTTTTTGTAGATTTTCCTTATTTTGTATGGTTTACAGGAGTTTTCTTTTTTTGAAACATGCTGCTAAGGTCGCCGCTTTTCTGGCGATTTTCGTTTTTAAATCTGATCCTCTGCTGCTTTATGCCGCCGGATAACGGTTCCAGCCTTGCCATGTGGCGCAACTATTATCAAAAACAGACATCGACTTGGCTGTTTTCGGCTCGTCCTGGCTACTTGTGCCTTGCCAGAGGATGAACTTAGCCAGAACACAGGTCTATCCGTCTGTAGTCTTGCAACTAATATGCAATCCTGGGATATGACTGAGATTGCAGTCGATACGATATTGCAGGAGCATCATCCCAAAACCGCAATTTTTGGTTATGGATTACTACAATATGGGAAGTGACCCATATCCAAAGGCTCAATATGCTTTTCTGTACGGTAAACTGGAGACTGCACCTGTAGCGCAGATTCCCTCCATATTACTGCGCTACATGACAGGCAAACAAACTTTTTCAAGGACACCTCACTTAACGCACTTATTCCTTGGCAAAGCGGCACTTGGCCTAAAGACTGGAAAGCGGCTATCACACAAGAGACAGCAAAAACATCAAAGAACGATTACAGCCTAATTTTTGCCGCCTCTTCTGTTGGCGAAATCGATGTATCCCATCGGCAGAATGCGCCAGATAAAACGATTGATTTCGATACCATTGGTGTTGAAAAATACATGGAATTTTTTCTGCGCATACCTTTTTACAGAAAAAGATATGACGAGCTTGCTGAAATCTGCGACCAATGTCGTACACATAATGTTGACTTGATTGTAATTTGTCCTCCGAAACCGGTACTGGATATTGTCAGTTATGAAAATTACTTTGAGACCTACCAGACCTTCTGCGATTTTTTGCGGCGCACGGAGCGACCTATTATGATTTTAATCTTGCAAAAGATTCTTTATTTGAAAATAAAAGAGCTTTCCTACTATAGCGGATCATACTCACATGAACAAAACCGGCGGACGAGCCTTCTGCCAGTCGATGGCAAAGTTTCTGCAGTTGCGTCAGAGCGGCGCGGATGTCAACGCCCTATTTATAACTCCGCAGGAATATTTAGCCCGGGTAAATTATATTACAAATGTTTATTTTCTAATTGAATCGCATAGTGACAAATTTATTCTGCTCGCAAATTGCTACCACGGCCCCAGTGTACAGGCAGAGTATGAATACCTTGTCAAGGGTCCTAATGACACAGAATACCACACTTTTTCAAATTATACGGACCGTTCTTGGGCTGAATATCCTGTCACGGAGCACGGCACCTACACCTTCCGCGTTAATGCTCGTGTTGTAGGCTCTGATGTTCCTTTTGAACGCTACTATGAGCAGCAAGTTGATTATTAACAGAAAGAAAGGAAAACTGTGGAGATTTACTCATTTGCATTTGTCCTTCTCGTCACAGTCGGGCTGGTGCTGTATTACACCGTGCTTTGCGCCGCTGCCAGTGGCTTTGCCTGCTGGCGATCAGCCTTTGTCTTTTTTGCGGCAAGCGGTTGGCAGGGGATTTTTCTTTCTGCTGTTTACCGCACTGACCGTCTGGGGCGGCGGGCTCTGGCTTGCCCGCCTTGACGCCGACTGCGCCGCACGGCGCAAAGCGCCCGGCATCACAAAGGACGAAAAGAAAGCCGTCAAAGCCAAGACGCAGCGCCGCAAAAAAGGTGTTGTTGCGCTTGTGCTGGTCACAAATTTCTTAGTGCTGGGCTATTTTAAATATTGGTCATATTTTGTACGCCTGCTGACTGGTGCGGTGGCGGCCACCGCACCCTCGGCGCTGGGGCTGGTCATGCCGCTCGGCATCAGCTTTTACACCTTTCAGGCGATTGGTTATCTGATTGACTGCTTCCGCGGCCGCCACCCGGCTGAAAAGAACCCCGCCCGTTTTCTGCTGTTTATTTCATTTTCCCCGCAGCTGATCCAAGGCCCCATCAACCGGTACGGAGCAATGGAGCCCCAACTGACCGCCGCGCATTCTTGGGAGTGGGAGCGCACCAAGCGTGCCCTCTTTGTGATCCTGTTCGGTGCGATGAAAAAGTATGCCATTGCCAACCTGACTGCGCCTACGATTGCCGCGATTCTGACCGGAACGATCCCACCCCTCGCCGGGTCGATGGCACTGCTGGCGATCCTGCTCTATTCGCTGCAGCAGTATGCGGATTTTTCCGGCGGCATCGACATGGTGCTGGGTGTCGCGCAGCTGTTCGGCATTGAGATGATGCCCAACTTCCGCCAGCCGTATTTTTCCACCTCGCTGGGAGATTTCTGGCGGCGCTGGCATATCTCCCTCGGTGCATGGATGCGTGATTATCTGTTCTACCCGTTCGCGCTGACCAAGCCGATGCAGCGGTTTGGCAAATGGGCCACCGGGCACTGGGGCAAGCACTTCGGCCGTGTTTTGCCGGCTGCAGTTGCCAACCTGCTGGTGTTCGCCGTAGTCGGCATCTGGCACGGTCCGCAGGCGCATTATCTTGTATGGGGCCTGTATAACGGTATGGTCATCGCCCTTGCCGATCTGCTCGAGAGCCTGCCTTCAAAAAAATGAACACCGCCCTGCATATCCCCACCGAGAGCCGTACATGGCATATCTTCCGCATCCTGCGGACCTTCGTCATCGTTAATATCGGCTGGTATTTTGATCGGGTGGGGCTTTCCCTCGGAGCCGCTTATCTGCGCAACACCTTTGTGAGCTTCCGCCCCGAGGCGCTGACTGCTGAGGCTCCCGCCGCCTTTGCCGCTGTCACAGGGCCTGCGTGGGGCATCGTTGCCATCAGCACTGTGCTGGTCTTTGTTCACAGCTTGATTGCAGAGCTGGGCCGCGAGCCGTATACAGAGGTTCAGCGGCTGCCGCTTGCCTTGCGCTGGGGTCTTTACTACCTTGTAATGTTTCTTGTCACCCTCAGCTTCATCTGCGTGACCGAGACCTCCGGTTTCCTTTACGCAAACTTCTAAGAAAAGAGATTTTTATATGCAGACCAATATTCTGGATTGGCTTGAAGCTACCGCAGCCCATACTCCGGAGGGGCGCCGCTGTCGGCGATGCGCAGCAGGACTACACCTGGGCGCAGCTGGCAGAAAACGCCCGCCGCGCCGGCAGCTTTCTGGCCGATCACCGCGCCGCGCTGCCCGGTCGCGTTCTATCTGGAAAAAATCCGCGCCGGTTTTCGCCACAATGCTCGGCACTGTCTATGCGGGTTGCTGCTATTCCGTGCTTGACACCCGCCAGCCTGCCGCCCGCACACAGCAGGTACTGAGCACACTGCAACCTTCCCTGCTCATCACTGACCGCGACCATGCGGACGCCGCCGCAGCGCTCGGCTGTTCCTGCAGCGTTTACCTGCTGGAGGATCTGCTCACAGCAGCGGTACAGCCTTCGCTGCTGGCTGCACGCCGTGCGCAGGCTGTGGATGTAGACCCGCTGTACATCAACTTTTTACAAGCGGCAGCACCGGCGTTCCCAAGGGGGTCACGGTCAGCCACCGCTCGGTGCTGGACTTTATCCCACAGTTTGCCGCCATCTTTGGCATAAAAGCGCAGGATATTCTCGGCAATCAGGCTCCGTTTGACTTTGATGTTTCAGTCAGGATCTCTACACCGCCTTATACACCGGTGCCAAGGTGCAAATCATCCCGCGTGCCTATTTCAGCCAGCCCACCAAGCTGATGGACTATCTGGCCGACCACAAGGTCACAATTTTGGTCTGGGCGGTCAGCGCGATGTGCTTTGTCTCGATCATGAACGGTTTCGGCTACCGCGTGCCTTCCGCAGTACGGCAGGTGTTATTCAGCGGCGAGGTCATGCCCATAAAGCATCTCAACAAATGGAAGGCCGCCCTGCCGCAGGCCCGTTTCGTAAACCTCTACGGCCCTACTGAGATCACCTGCAACTGCACCTACTACATCCTGCCGGACCGTGTCTTTGCCCCGGAAGAGGTGCTTCCCATCGGACACGCCTTCCCCAATGAAAAGGTGTTTCTACTGGACGAAAACGACTGCCTTGTCACCGAACCCGGCCAGGCAGGGGAGCTGTGTGTTTCCGGCACGGCGCTGGCGCTTGGCTACTACGCTGACCCGGCCCGCACGGCACAAGCCTTCACCCAAAATCCGTTGAACACCCGCTGGTATGAGCGCATCTATCGCACAGGCGACCTTGCACGCTGCGATGCGGCGGGGAGTTCTATTACATAGGCCGCAAAGATTTTCAGATCAAGCACATGGGGCATCGCGTAGAGCTGGGCGAGATCGAGGCCGCAGCCATGCGCTGCGATGCTGTGACGCGCGCCTGCTGCATCTTTGATGCAGAGAAGCAGCGGCTGCACCTGTTCTACACCGGCAGCTGCGAAAAAGCGGCCCCTGCTGGCCGCGCTCAAAGCAGCCCTGCCGCCCTTTATGCAGCCCAACACGGCCCTGCAGCTGGACGAACTGCCAATGAACAAAAACGGCAAGATCGACCGCACGGCACTGGCCGCACTGACCAAAAAAGGAGCCCGAAAATGACAGATGCCATTTTGCAGCAGCTTGCGGCCGCCTACGGCACGCCGACCTTTGTCTTTGATGTAGGATGCCCTGCAGGCGCGTGTGCGCGCTATACAGAGGTATTCGGCCCGGACATTAAGCTCTGCTATTCCATCAAGGCTAATCCATTTTTGCTGCCCGCCATGTCCGCCGTCACTGCGCGGCTGGAAGTATGCAGTCCCGGCGAGTTGTCCGTATGCGAGCCTGCAGGCAGCGGATGCGCGTGTCATCTATTCCGGCGTCAACAAAACACCTGCCGACATTGCCCGTGCCGTCGCAGACGGTGCCGGAAGCTACACCGCAGAATCCCTTTGCAGGTCCGCTATCTGCAGGAGGCTGCCCGCGCGGCGGGCCGCCGTCTGCCTGTGCTGCTGCGGCTGAACGCCGGCAGTCAGTTCGGCATGTCGAAGCAGGATCTTTTTTCCGCCTTAAAAAACGCGCAGAAACACCGGATCTTGACTTTATCGGCATTCACTATTTTTCGGGCACCCAGCGCAAGAAGCTGACCTCCCAGCAAAAAAGAACTGACCATGCTGCAGGCGCTTTTATGATGAATCGAGCAGACCTTTTTGGCCTGCGCCTGCCGGAGCTGGAATATGGCCCCGGCCTGCCTGTGCCGTACTTTGACGGCGATGACTTCACCGACACCCTTGCCCCTGCCAGAGCCCCTCGCCCCTGCACTGCAGGAGGCTGCAGGAGTGGGCGCACCTGACTGTTGAGATGGGCCGCTTTTTACACCGCCGAATGCGGCTTTTACCTGACAACCGCCATGGACTGCAAGGATCATGACGGCCAGCACTACTGCATTGTGGACGGCGGCATGAACCACCTGAACTATCTGGGACAGATCATGGGCATGAAGACGCCCGCACCTGCGCCACTTTGCCGCCCAGGCAGGGGAGACAGCTGGATTGGACCCTCTGCGGCAGCCTGTGTACAACCAACGATGTACTGGTGCGCAGCATCTCCCCTGACCGGGCTGCAGCCCGGCGACCTGCTCGTCTTTGAAAATGCCGGTGCCTTACTCTGTCACAGAGGGATTGGGGCTTTTCTCAGCCGCGACCTGCCGCAGATCGTTCTGTGGCAAAACGGCGCCGCAGCTTGTCCGCAACCCTCACGCCAACTCACCCCCTCAACACCCCGTTGGGGGAATGTAAACCAAAAAGGAGCATTATTATGGAACAATTACTGGAAATCCTGAGCGAGATCAAGGAGGATGTAGATTTCACGACCTGCACCACGCTGATCGATGACGGCATTCTCGATTCCTTCGACATCCTGCAGATCATCTCCGCACTGAATGAAGCGTATGACATCTCTATCCCCGCCTCTGAGATCATGCCGCAGAACTTCAACAGTGCTGAGTCCCTTTACAAGATGGTGGAGCGCCTGCAGGAAGATTGACGGAAAACGCTTGCATTTATCCGGGACTTATTGTATAATACTAAAAGCGGACAGGGCTGAATTGCGCTGCTTGGCGTACAGATGCAGGTCCCGCGCGTGGGCAGCCTGTGAACCATGTCAGGCGGGGAACCGAGCAGCATTAAGCAACGCTTGCACAGTGCCGCGGTCAAGCCTGCATCTGTACGCAAGCAGCGCAGCCGCGTGCTCTGCCCGCTTTATTTGTATCTTCTCGGGAGGTGGGCAGATGTACCGCGCCTTATACCGCAAATGGCGTCCCCAGCGCTTTGCTGACGTTGTGGGGCAGACCGCCATCGTCACAGCGCTGCAGAACCAGATTGCAGCCGGGCGTATTGGCCATGCCTACCTGTTTACCGGCACCCGCGGCACCGGCAAGACAACCTGTGCCAAAATCTTTGCCAAGGCGGTCAACTGTCTGGACACTTCCAGCCCCGACCCTTGCGGCGAGTGCGAAATCTGCAAGGGCATTGACTCCGGCGCAATTATGGATATCATTGAGATGGACGCCGCCTCCAATAACGGCGTTGACGATATCCGCGACCTGCGCGATGAGGTTGCCTATCTGCCCTCCGTCTGCAAATACAAGGTCTACATCATTGACGAGGTCCATATGCTCTCCACCGCGGCGTTCAATGCGCTGCTGAAAACGATGGAGGAGCCGCCCGAGCACGTCATCTTCATCCTGGCTACCACCGAGGTACAGAAGGTCCCTGTCACGATCCTGAGCCGTTGTCAGCGGTATGATTTCACCCGTATCACGGCGGACGATATTGCTAAACGTCTGCTGTATGTGGCCGAGCAGGAAAAAATCGAGCTGGATGAGAACGCCGCGCAGCTGATCGGCCGCCTGGCTGATGGTGCCATGCGTGATGCGTTGTCTATACTCGACACCTGCGCCGGTGTTGGATAATAAGGTTGATGAAGCTCTTGTACGCCGTATGGCAGGCGTCACAGACAGGGGATACCTGTTTGAAATCAGTGATGCCATTGCCGCCGGGGATTTTGTGACTGCGCTTGAAAAAATAGCCGAGCTGCGCCAGCAGAGCGTTGACATGCGCCGCCTGTGCATAGAACTTGCCAGCCATTACCGCAACCTGATGCTTTGTGCCCTGCCGGGCGGAACCGCTGCTGACCGGCATTTCCCCAGAGGAGGAGGCTGCCTACACCCAGCGCCGGGATTTTCCCCAGCGGGAGGCCATCCGCGCTATCAACGCTTTTGGTGCCGCGCTTGAAAAGATGAGCCGCGGCACAGACCAGCGCATCGAGCTGGAGCTGGCTGTCTTTTCGCTCACCCAGCCGGAGATCACTGCCGCCGCCGCTGTTGTGGTACAGCAGGTCGCGGCCCCCGCAGCACCGCAGGCCTTTGCATCCGCACCGCCTGTGCAGCCGGCTGCTACCATCGTGGCCCCCCGGTTGCGCAGTCAAGCACTGCGCCTGCTGCTTCGGTTGAGGCGGATGATCTGCCGCCGCCCATTGATGATGACCCACCGTTCCTGCAGCCCGAGTTAAGACCCGCGCCCCAACAGACCGTGCCGGCTGCACAGCCCGCCGTCCCTAAGCCTACACCGCGCAAAGCGGAGCCGGCGCGTTCTGCCGGCCCGCTGGAGCCTTTTGGCTTCTGGCCCGCTGTGCTGGCCGATTTGGAAGAGAATGATGCCATGCTGATTTCCTTCCTGCGCGGCACAAAGCCTACTGTGACGGAAGGCGTGTGCTGTTTGAGTGCAGCGATGCCTTCCGCGATTATATCCGCAGCAACCGCGAGGTCAGCAAGCGGCTGAAGGAAGCGATTTACCGCGTTTCCAAAACCAAGTACAGCATCGGCCCTTATGAAGAACCGAAAGCCGCGAAAACGGCAGCCCCGCTGTCAGCCTGGACGAAACCCTGCACACCATGCAGGCGCTGGGTGTGGACCTGAAAATTGTTGATAAGTAATCTTTTTTTTGGAGGAATAACCTATGAAAGCAAGACTGCCCAAAGGCTACGGCCGTCCCGACCCCAACGCCATGATGCGTCAGGTTCAGAAAATGCAGGAGAGCATCCGCGCCAAGCAAGAGGAGCTTGAGGCCAAGGAGTATACCGGCACGGCCAGCGGTGAGATGGTCACTGTCACGATGAACGGCAAGCATGAGATCACCGCCGTCAAGCTCAAGCCTGAGGCTGTTGATCCGGACGATATCGAAATGCTCGAGGACCTCATCGCTGCCGCTGTCAACAGCGCAGTTGCTGCCGTCGACAAGGACTCCGAGGAGGAAATGTCCAAGATGACCGGCGGTCTGAATATCCCCGGTCTGGGCTGAGAGGCACACTATGTTTCAAAAAGTTGAGCCGCTGGAAAATCTGGTGGATCAGTTTGCCCGCTTTCCCGGCATCGGCCGCAAAAGTGCCGTGCGCATGGCCTATCAGGTTATGTCCATGCCGCCGGAGCAGGCGATGGAGCTGGCGCAGGCTATTGAGCACGCCAAGAAGGATTTGCACCGTTGCCGTATCTGTCAGGACTACACCGCCGGTGAGGTCTGCAAAATCTGTGCTTCCCAGAAGCGCGACCGTAGCGTAATCTGCGTGGTGGAAAGCCCACGGGATATCAAATCCATTGAGCGCACTCACGAATACAACGGTCTCTACCACGTGCTGCACGGCGCCATTTCCCCGATGGACGGCATTGGCGCGGACCAGCTCTGCATCAAGGAGCTGCTGGCTCGGCTGAATGACACCGTCAAGGAGGTCATTATGGCCACCAGCCCCACGGTGGAGGGTGGAGGCTACCGCTATGTACGTCGCCAAGCTTATCAAGCCGCTTGGCGTCAAAACGACCCGCCTTGCCTACGGCCTGCCTGTCGGCTCCAGTCTGGAATACGCCGATGAAACCACCCTGTACCGCGCCATGGCGCAGGCCGCGGCGAGATGTGACAGAAATTTTCTTGACTTTTAAGCGCAGGTGCGCTACAATAGAAAATATCCCTGCCAGTGCAAAGGAGGTGTACCCATGGC
>VOFK01000081.1_pt1 | contig 56769 bp, 61 predicted proteins | sample 5384121 | NCBI WGS metagenome assembly VOFK01 (sample SAMN12384730, study PRJNA508395) | human gut metagenome | isolation source: healthy gut J | host: Homo sapiens | reverse complement strand
GGACGGTTGCGCCCTCGTGGACGGTGGGGAAGAAGCTCCACGCCCCTGACGCTCATAGCTTCGGTGGTCGATACGAACGTCAAGCCCCTTTTCCGCAAACTTGCCATTGCATAGCTCCGCCCATGTCTGCCGCCAGTATTCCAGCGTTTCGGGACTGCCCCAGTCGGTAGTGGGAACGGCATTGAAAACATACTCGCCGTTCTGGTCTCTGATACGGTTGCCGTCCTCGTCCAGCTCATACACCCGGCGTTGCTTTAGCCCCCATTTACCGTTCTGCTCAATGGGACGGATAGGGCAAAGAACATGGAAGTGTGGGTTTGGTATGCCTCCGTCCTCTCTGTCCGGCTGGTGTACGGCGAAGTCAACCACCATGCCCCGGCTCACAAAGTTTTCTAACAAAAATTGCCTTGCAAGAGCGATGTTTTCCTCAAGGGAAAATTCATTCTGCAAGGCAATGTCAAAGCTGTATGCAAGCTGGGCGTTCTTTCCACGCTCGGCTTTTTCCACGGCGTTCCATAGGGTCTGGCGGTCTGCGTATTCGGGCGGTGCATAGGACGGCAGGAGAATATCGGAGCAGATCACGCCGCCCTTGCGGGTGTAGTCGCTGTATTCGCCGTAATACTCGCTATACAATCGCGCCCCGGCTCGGTAGGCGGCAGAAGCGATAGCGGACTGTCCTGCGCTTCGCTTAGTCTGCGTGACGCTCAGATGAAATAGTGCCATCGGCTTTCAACTCCTTTTCTCTGTTCGCTTGGTTGGTGTGAGTAATCGCCATGTGACGGACGGCTCGCTGGACTTCGGACAGAGAAAAGCTTTTGAGCTTGATTTTGAGTATTCTGATTATTTTCTGCGGATGTTCGGCGCAGAAAGAGGTAACGTCGCTTGAACTTCCTGGCGGGCCAGCGGCACCGCAGGAATCTCTTGACTTGAACGCTGTGCCGTCAGCACCAACTGTGGAGATCGACACGACGCAAAAGAAGATAGATAATAAAACTTACTACTTGGAGCGGCAAAGGCTTTCGCTTCCAGAACCGCTTCTGTCGGTGACGGCACAGACCGTATTGGACGATACGATCCTCGTCGGCGGTTTTTCCACCGATGGTGTTGCGCTTGCCTGGATGACGCTGGAGGGAGACAGCGGCACTTTGCAGCTTCCTGATAGCACGGAATACCTCTATGCGCTTTCTCCGGATGACAATGGCGGCTTCTGGCTTCTTTGCGGAAGCGTACCCGCCGCCTATCGGGACGCTTTTGGAAACGTCGTGATTCAGGACAACGAGCCGGAAGGAAAACTTGTTCTAACGCACTATGACAGCGAGTATTCCATGCAGGAAACCATTTTGCTCCAAACGCAATATACAGGAAATAACGAGCGTTTCACGCAATCAGCAAAAACCGAAAAGGGCTTTATTCTTTTGAGCGCAGAACTCCTTGTTCAACTCGATAAATTAGGTGCAGAAACAGCGCGACAGAATGCTGAGTTTGAGGATGGATGGAGATTTATTTCCATGCAAAAAATCGGAAGCGAACTCTTCGTACTAACGCAGAATCGCTATGATGCTGCTGGGGCAGAACTGCGGCTTTTCAGCGCGGACACATTCGCGCAGCAAGAATTTACAACAGACCAGGCGGGCATGACTGGCCTTGGTCTTTGCGCGGATGGGCGGCTGCTCCTTGGCGACAGTCAAACCATTTTTGCCTTTACGCCTGAAACGTCAGAAGAAGAGACGCTTCTGGTATGGCAGGAGCTCGGCGTTGCAGACACGTCGGAGCAGATCTGGCAAACGGACTCCGGTTTCTTCTTCTATACGCCAAATCTCTCAGCGCTTACCGTCCTTCGCTGGATGTCTGGCGAGGCGCTTTCCAAGCGTATTTTATCTCTGGCGATTGCGGGAAACACGCCCGTTGCTGGCTCCTTTGCGCAGATGATCCAGAACTTTAACCTGAGTCAAGATCAGTATCAGATCGAATATACCATTTACAGCGATACCGGTTTGACGGATACGCAGCCGACTGACCTCCTGCGCACACAGATCATGGCTGGTCAATCTCCTGACCTCTATCGCACAGATTGGCGCGGGGAGATTAAACAGGTAAGTGAAGCGGACGCAGAACAGTTTTATACGCTGCTGGACTCCATTGCGATTCTGGAAGGGTTGGACGCACCGTTGTCTGAGATTCTCAGTGAGGAAGCAGACGCCTACTTTGCGGGTGGCTGCACCGCTGAACAAGCAGCAAAGAATATTCAGTCCAGAGCGAGTTTGTACCTGCAAGAGAAGTATCAATGAGTGTCCCTCTTTCAGCAGCTGATTATCTGTCTGATTCTATCTGGATATCGGGTGCAGGAATGTGCGGATTCTATAGATGGCGGCCTGCTGGCTCTTTTTTGCCTGCGGGCTGCTTTCTGCTGGTTGCGGAGGACGGAGGTAAGTGGTATTGTGGAGTGGGTTTTTTTAATTTGTGCTGATCTGGCTTGCTGGATTGTTATATGGATGAGGCCTCAAAGAAATGGAGAGACGGTATGGAACAAGAACGCGTGCTGGCGCTTTATGATGCGTATGCGGACGGGGTATATCGGGTGGCGCTCGGGTATTTGCGGTCGGCGCACGACGCGGAGGACGCGGTGCAGGCGGTATTCTGCCGGCTGCTGGAGAAGGAGCTGACCATCTGGCCCGGGCGCGAGCGCGCGTTTTTGACGAAACTGACGATCAATCACTGCAAAAATCAGCTTGCGGCAGCCAAGCGCTTCGCGCCGGAGGCGCTGGACGAGCTGTGTTTGCCGGCGGAGCCGGAGGACCGCGCGGTGCTTCGCGCGGTGATGGAGCTGCCGGAAAAGTACCGGCTGGTCGTGGTGCTGCACTGTCTGGAGGGATACTCGTTTTCCGAGATCGCCGGGCTGCTGCAGCTGACGCCGTCCGCCGTCTCCATGCGCCTGCACCGGGCGCGAAAGATGTTGCGTGAACAGCTTGGGAGGGATCAATGATGGAAGAAAATTTCAGGCGCATTGCAGACGCTGTCCGCCTGCCGGAGGGCAGCCGGGCGCGGATCCGAGCGCAGATCGCCTCCCGGGCGGAAGAACAGGAGGCTTCTATGCAGAACAAACCCAAAAAACACCTGCCGCGGCTGGCCGTGGCGGCAATTATCATCGCGGCGGCGCTGACGTTGACGGCGGCGGCTGCGGCGGTCGTCCACCGATTCCGGAATGATATCATTGTCTCCAGCGTCAGCGAGCTTCCGGCACCGACGGAGGATACGCCGACGGCCGTGGCTGTTGTGACCGACAGTCAGAGTGCGGCACAGACACTGGAAGATATTCTGGCGGAAGGCCCGTATATCACTGCTGAGGAGTGGGAGTACGGAGAGAAAATCGGTGGTACGACATCCGCTCAGTATGGTGGCTGGGACACCGCGGAGCTCATCAGCAGTGACCCGGCGCTTTCCGTCCGCCGGATCACCCGCGAGACGGACGGCGCGGAGAAAATGCAGTACATGGCGGAGGATCCTGCCGATCTTCTGCCCGTGCTGACCGGGAAGATCCGCTTTGATCTGACGTGGCTGGCGGAGCACTACAGCGTCGTCATTCCGGACGATCAGGCCTATATCATCCGGGATGAGGACGGCGCGTTCGTCAGCGAATACTTCAGCGCTGCCTACGGCGCAAATGACGGGAAGGGCTGGGTCAGTCTCGACATGGACTACGATACGACGCGCAAGGGGCTGGGGCCGAGCTATATCGTAAACGGTACCCTTGACCAAGCATATTATTACACCACACAAGATGGGTACGAATTTCTCATCACAGCGAGTCGCGATAAAGTCTGGGCAAGCTGCTACACCGATCACGCGGCCGTCAGCCTGTACGGCGCGTATCTGACCACCAGAGATCTGGAACAGATCGTCGAGCACCTGGCGCTTTCCATCTCGGAATGAAGCAAGGCAGCGCCGGAAGAAACCAAAACGATTTCCTCCGGCGCTTTTTTTGCTCCAACTGTATTGCATTTTTTATGGAGATCCTGTAAACTTAGGATAGAATTACAAAAGGAGGCGGCTGCATTGGCGGAACTGAACTTGACATCGGCGGTCCCCCATACGGACTGCGGCACCGGGCGGCAAAGGGGCCGGATCGGCTGGCTGATCGCGGCGGGGATCCTCGCGGCGGCGCTGCTGGGGCTGCTCGTGCTGACGCTTGCGGATCTGCGGCGGGCGGCCTCCCCTATCGTCTTTCCCGTGGAGGACGGCGTGTATAATCTGACCGCAGAAGCGCTGGTGACGACGCCGGAGGACGCGGGCAGCTTTGCGCTCTACACGAACAGCACGAAGCTCGGCGTTACGATCGTCTCAGATGCGGAGCAAAGCGGGACCGTCACGCTGGTGGACGCCGCGACCGGGGACGGTATCCGATATGCCGCGGTCAGCGGGCGCTCCGCGGCGTGCGAGTTCACCGCGCTCACTGCTGCCCAGCGGTACCGTGTCAGCTGCGAGGGGTTTTCCCCGGACGCCGTGGTCACGATCTCCGACGCCAGGACTATCAGCTTCTGGCACAGTCTGCGCGCCGTGCTGGGTGAGCTCCTGTCGCTGCTCGCGGGCGGCTGACAATGAACTGAAACAGGAAAACCGCCTGCCGGGGCTTCGGCAGGCGGTTTTTATCTAGGTGCAGCCATCACGAAATGTTTGCATCTTTTTCAGGGTCATTTCAGATTCCGGCGATAGAGTACAGCCACAGAACCAAAACAAGGAGGCTGTTTTCCATGAAAAAGCTGATCTCTATCCTGCTGGCGGCGGCGATGCTGCTCTCGCTTGCAGCCTGCACCAGCACCGCGGCAGACGCTGCGGCTGATGATCCGGAAGCCGAGACCGCATCCGCCGATGCTTCCGCCGAAACGCCGCCCGAGAAACCCGACGGCACGCCGCCGGACGGTGCAAACGGCCAGCCGGGTACGCCCCCGGACGGCAAGCCGCCCGACGGTGCGCCGAATGGTCAGCCCGGCAGCTTCGGCGGCAGCGGCGAAGTGATGCAGGGCACGAGCGCGAATACCATTTCTGAGGATACTGCCGTGACCGGCACGGGCTACAGCTCGACCGGCGACGACGAAAACGCCCTGCGCGTCGACGGCGCGGCCGTCACGCTGGACGGCATCACCGTCGACAAGCGCGCGGGCGCGACCTCCAACACCGAGGACGGCGACTTCTACGGCATGAACGCCGCGCTGCTGGCGACGAACGGCGCGACCGTCACGATCAAAAACGCGACTGTCAATTCCTCCGCGCAGAACGGCAACGGCGTATTCAGCTATGGAGCAAACACGACCGTCAACATCTCCGATTCCACGATCACGACAAGCGCTGATAACTCCGGCGGCATCCAGACCACCGGCGGCGGCACGACGAACGCGGAAAACCTGACCGTCACCACCTCCGGCAACTCGTCGGCGGCTATCCGCTCCGACCGCGGCGGCGGAACCGTGAACGTCACGGGCGGCAGCTATACCTCGAACGGGTACAACTCCCCTGCCGTTTACTCCACGGCAGCCATTACCGTCAAAAACGCGAAGCTCACCGCGAACAATTCCGAATCGCTCGTCATTGAGGGCAAGAATTCCATCACGCTTGCAAACTGCACCGTCTCCGGCAACATGAGCAGCACGAAGGGCGCGAGCTCCAGCGAAAACGTCCACACCGTCATGATCTACCAGTCCATGTCCGGCGACGCGGACGTCGGCACGTCGGAATTTTCGATGACCGGCGGCTCGCTGATCGGCAAAAACGGCGATCTGTTCTACATCACGAACACGCACTGCATCCTGACGCTCTCTGGCGTGACGCTCAAAAATGAGGATCCCGACGGGTATCTGCTGCGCGTGGTCGGCAATTTCGCGTCGCACGGCTGGGGCACGGCTGGCAGCAACGGCGCGCAGGTCGAGTTCACCGCCGACGCGCAGACGCTGGAAGGCAATATCCTCGTCGACACGATCTCGGCGCTGGACCTGACGCTCGAAAACGGCAGCAGCTTCACCGGCACGATCAACATCGTTGATAATGCCGAAGGGGGCGCGGCGGTCTCTGACAACGCGGTCGTGACCATCGGGTCCGGCTGCACGTGGACGCTCACCGGCGACTGCACGATCACGAGCCTCATAAATAACGGCACGATCAATTTCAATGGCTATACCATCACGCTCGCGGATGAGACCATGCTGCGCAGATAAGGCATGAAAACGCCCGGCATCCTGGTCGGATGCCGGGTGTTTGGTTTCATCTCAGACCTTGCAGGTCCAGCCGAAGGGGTCGGGTTTGGTGCCCCACTGGATGCCGGTGAGTTCGTCGTAGAGCTTCTGGGAAAGGGCGCCGATCTGGTTGTGGTTGACCTCGTATTTCTCGTCGCCCCAGGCCAGTTCGCCGATGGGCGAGATGACGGCTGCCGTGCCGACGCACCACGCTTCCTCCAGCGTGCCGCTTTTCGCCGCCTCGAACAGCTCGTCCACGCTGAGCAGCCGCTCCTCGACCGGGACGCCCCAGCTCTTCAGCAGCTCGATGCAGGATTTGCGGGTCACGCCGCGCAGGATCGAGCCGGTCAGCATCGGGGTAACGACGGTCCCGTTGATCTTGAACATGACGTTCATGCCGCCGCCCTCTTCGACGTATTTCCGCTCGACGCCGTCGAGCCAGAGGACCTGCGAGTAGCCCTTTTCATCGCCTTATCGCCCGCGCGGTTGGCTGCGGCGTAGTTGCCGCCGCACTTGGCCTCGCCCGTTCCGCCGCGCACCGCGCGGACGTCCTCGGTCTCGACCATGATGGGGACGGGCTGCAGGCCGTTTTTGAAGTAGCTGCCGGAGGGGGAGAGAATGATGGCGAATGTCGCCTCATGCACGCCGTGCAGGGCGAGCGTCGGGTCCGTCGAATACAGGAAGGGGCGGATATAGAGCGACGTGCCGGGGTCGGACGGGACCCAGGACGAATCGACCTTCACGAGCTCCCTGATCGCCTGCAGGCCTTCATCCTCGTCGATGCGCGGAAGGCCGAGACGGTCGCAGGAGCGGTTGAGCCGGGCGACATTTTCCCACGGGCGGAAGAGCTGCACACCGCCGTCCGGGCGGCGGTAGGCCTTGAGGCCCTCAAAGACCTCGGTGCCGTAGTGCAGGACGCTTGCCGCCGGGGACATGGAGATGGGCCCGAAGGGTACGATGCGCGCGTTGTGCCAGCCGTTCTGGTCAGTGTAGTCCATGAGGAACATGTGGTCGGTGAAAACGGAGCCGAAGCCGAGCTGGTCGGCGGGCGGGAGCTTGCCGGGGTTGGGATTTTTCGTAACAGTGATGTTCATAATGATACCTCCTGATGATTACAGATCGTTCAGATGCGCCATGTTGGCGCGGATGCCCTCGCAGCAGGCGTGGAAGGTCGCTGCCTCTTCCTTTGTCAGCGGCAGCTCCACGACCTGCTCCACGCCGCCCGCGCCGATGACGCAGGGCACGCCCGCGAACAGGCCGGACTCGCCGTATTCGCCGCAGAGCTCGGCGCTGGCGGGCATGATGGCCTTTTCGTCGTGCAGGACGAGATGCGCCATGCGCGCGGCCGTGGTCGCGATGCCATATTCGGTGCAGAGCTTGCCGGAGAACGTGACCCAGCCGCCGCCGATGGATTCCTTCTGCAGCGCGTCGCGGTCAAAGCGGAAGCGCGCGTCCTTCTCTGCCCAGACATCGAGCGGCATGCCGCGGAAGCTGACGCAGGACCAGGGCGCAAACTGCTGGTTGCCGTGCTCACCGAGCATGTAGCAGGTGATGGATTTATGGTCGATGCCGGTCTGGCGGGCCAGGGCGCTGAGAAGCCGGGACGTGTCGAGCCCCGTGCCGGTGCCGAAGACGCGGCCGCGCGGCAGGCCGAGGCCCAGCGCCAGCTCCCGCGTGACGATATCGCAGGGATTGGTGATGTTGATGAGCACGCCGTCAAAGCCGCTGTCTTTGATCTTCTGTGCGTAGCTGCGCACAGCGGGGACGGTGTAGTCCATCTCGGTCAGGCGGTCGTGCGACTGATACAGCAGCTCGATCTTGCCCACGCTGTTGATGATCACGTCGCACGCGCCGAGATCCGGGAAATCGCCTGCGCGGACCGTGACCCGGTGCGGCAGATACGCCGCCGCGTCGCGCAGGTCCTGTGCCTCGCTTGCGAGCTTCTGCGCGTTTTTGTCGACGAGGATCAGCTCGTCCGCGATGCCCTGTACCGCCAGCGCGTACGCGGCGTGCGCGCCCACATGGCCAAGGCCGATCACACCAAGAATTCGTTTTTTGCTCATATCCAGCCCATCCTTTCATCATGATATCCCGAAAACAAAAGCGGCTTCGCCACGATCATGGCGGAGCCGCTGGACTGCACTTCCCTGCACACTGCCTGCTTCAAACAGGGAAACGGACCTGCGGACCGCCCGGTCTGCAAATCATAATTCGATCCATGCATACAAAAATGGACGCCGAGACGGCGTCCATGGCAAGTACGGCAGTATGCGCCTCAGAGCAGGCGGAAGCGGCACAGAAGGTCTGTGCAGAACGGGCGGTATGGAGCTGCATCGTCGTCCGGGCCATCGTTCACGCTTCCTTTCTTCTGAGATGCTCCGATTTTAGCGCTGCCGACGGCATTTTTCAAGTGATCAATTTCATCAAACTTTCCCCAGGCCCCGCAAAAAAGCTTGGCGATTCCGCCGGAAACCGGCCCGACCGCCGCAGGGGCTGCCGGGCCGGGAGATGGTGCAGCTCAGCGGACGGCTTCGAAGGCGGACTGGAGGTCGGCGAGGATGTCGTCGATGTGCTCGGTGCCGATGGACAGGCGGATGGTATTGGGGCGGATGCCCTGGTCGGCGAGCTCCTGCTCGGTCAGCTGGCTGTGGGTCGTGGTGGCCGGGTGGATGACCAGGCTCTTGACGTCCGCGACGTTGGCGAGCAGGGAGAAGATCTTCAGATTGTCGATGAACTTATGGGCCTCGGCCTGGCCGCCCTTGATCTCAAAGGTGAAGATGGAGCCGCCGCCGTTCGGGAAGTACTTCTCGTAGAGCGCATGGTCCGGGTGGTCCGGCAGAGACGGATGGTTGACGCGCTCGACCTGCGGATGGTGCGCGAGGAAGTCCACGACTTTGCGGGTATTCTCCGCGTGCCGCTCAAGGCGGAGCGAGAGCGTCTCGATGCCCTGCAGAAGAAGGAACGCGGCAAACGGAGAGATCGTCGCGCCGGTATCGCGCAGGAGGATCGCGCGGATATAGGTCACGAAGGCCGCGGGGCCGGCTGCTTTGACAAAGGAGACGCCGTGGTAGCTGGGGTTCGGGTCAGCGATGGCGGGATATTTGCCGCTGGCAGCCCAGTCAAAGCTGCCGCCGTCGACGATGATGCCGCCGAGCGTCGTGCCGTGGCCGCCGAGGAACTTGGTGGCGGAGTGGACGACGATATCCGCGCCGTGCTCGATGGGACGGATGAGATAGGGCGTGCCGAAGGTATTATCGACCACGAGCGGCAGACCGTGCTTGTGCGCGAGGACCGCGAGGGCATCGATATCCGGGATGTCGCTGTTGGGGTTGCCGAGGGTCTCGATGTAGATGGCTCTGGTATCGGGCTGGATGGCGGCCTCGACCTCCGCGAGATCGTGGATGTTGACGAAGGTGGCCGTGATGCCGAAGTTCGGGAGGGTATGCTCGAGCAGGTTATAGCTGCCGCCGTAGATGGTCTTCTGGGCGACGAAGTGGCCGCCGTTCTGGCCGAGGGCTTCGAGCGTGTAGGTGATGGCAGCTGCGCCGGAGGCCACAGCCAGGGCGGCGACGCCGCCCTCGAGCGCGGCGACGCGCTTTTCCAGCACGTCCTGCGTGGAGTTGGTCAGTCGGCCGTAGATGTTGCCGGCGTCGGCGAGGCCGAAGCGGGCGGCGGCGGCGTGGGTGCAGTCATGGAAGACGTAGGAGGTGGTGGCGTAGATCGGCACCGCACGGGCGTCGGTGGCGGGATCGGGCGTTTCCTGCCCGACGTGCAGCTGGAGGGTCTCAAATTTATATACAGACATAATAAATTTCCTTTCTTAGATAGACAATTCCATTGACTTTTCTATTTTCATCATATATATTGAGGATGAAGAAGCGAACCCCCGCGGGCCATTGCCGTTCTCGGCATCAGAGCCCCCTCTACTTTGGGGCTGGCTTCTTCTTTCTTCTTAAATATGTGCTCTGCCGCGTCACATTCGTCCGAAGCGGAAATTATTCCGCACAAAGATCCGCAAGCTGATCTGCATGGTCTTCCCTGCTTTCCCGGCGGTTTGGAACGCCGTTTCAATGCCTACTGTTTTGGTTGGCATTAGAATAGCATGTAATTCCTACCTTGTCAATAGGCAAGTGGATATTTCTTTTTCGCGGCGGTCGGATGGTTGCTTTTGGCGGGAAAGCGGGTATGATGAGAGAACCATCACATAGGAAACTGGAAAGGCAGGACATGTATCGGGATCTGACGAAGGGAAGCATCATCCGGGGGCTGCTGCTGTTTGCGCTGCCGATGATCGCGGGAAATCTGCTGCAGCAGCTGTATAACATCGCCGACACGCTGATCGTCGGGCAGGCGCTGGGGCGCAACGCGCTGGCGGCCGTGGGGTCGGCGTACACGCTGATGACGTTTCTGACGTCCATCTTCCTCGGGCTGTCAATGGGGTCCGGAGCGCTGTTTTCGATCGCGCTGGGAAAGAAGGACGATGCGCTGCTGCGCAGCGCGGTCGGGCATGCGTTCGGGCTGATCCTCGCGGTGACGGTGGTGCTGAACGTGCTGGTCTATGCGTTTCTGGACGCGATTTTGCGCTTTCTGCAGATCCCGCAGGAGCTGTATGGGCAGATGCGGGAGTATCTGGTGATCATCTTCGCGGGGCTGCTGGCCACGTTTTTGTATAATTTCTTCGCGTGTCTGCTGCGGGCGGCGGGCAACTCGGTCGCGCCGCTGTGCTTCCTCGGGCTCTCGGCGGGGCTCAATATCGCGCTCGATCTGCTGTTTGTGCTCCGGTTCGGCTGGGGCATTGCGGGTGCGGCAGCGGCGACGGTCTTTTCGCAGTACGTCTCGGGGATCGGCCTGACGGTCTATACGGCGCTGCGCTGCCGCGGGCTGCTGCCGGATATCCGGTCGCTGCGGTTTGACCGGCAGGTGCTGGCGGACATTCTCGACATGTCGCTGTTCACGTGCGCGCAGCAGTCGGCTATGAATTTCGGCATTCTGCTCGTACAGCGGCTGGTCGACAGCTTCGGGCCGGTCACGATGGCGGCGTTCGCCGCGGCGGTGAAGATCGACTCGTTCGCATATCTGCCGGTGCAGGATTTCGGCAACGCTTTTTCCACCTTTCGTCGCGCAGAACTACGGCGCGGGGCAGCGGCAGCGGATCCGGAGGGGCTTCCGGGACGCGACGCTGGTCTCGGCGGGGTTCTCGGCGCTCATTTCCCTGCTCGTGTGCGTGTTCGCGCAGCCGCTGATGCGGATCTTCGTGCAGGCCGGCGAGGTGGAGGTGCTGGCGGCAGGTGTGCGGTATCTGCGGATCGAGGGCGCGTGCTATGTGGGCATCGGGTGTCTGTTTTTTTGCTCTACGGGTTCTACCGCGCGGTGAAGCGGCCGGGGATGTCGGTGGTGCTGACGGTCATCTCGCTCGGCGTGCGCGTGGCGCTGGCGTATCTGCTGGCAGGACCCGTCGGCGAGGTCGGCATCTGGGCGGCGATCCCGATCGGGTGGGCGCTGGCAGATGTGACGGGATACGGATATTATCTGCTGCGCAGGACAAGGCTGCTGCCGGAGGAATAAATAAGGCTCCCCTTGCATGGGCGCTGGCTCGGCGCAGCCGAGACTGAGAAGGTTGTCGCAGATTTGCATAAAAACCCAAACCGCAAATTCAGTTTGCGGTTTGAAAGGAAGAAACGAGCACAGAGGATAAGAAGCCTTGCTTGCAAGGATTCGTTCCGTCGTGGTCGTTTTCTGACGCGCCTCCGGCGGCTCCTTCTTTTCTCCCGCAAGAGAAAAGATGGGGGGGAGAAAAGAGTGCTTGGACGCGTTTGGTGCTTCCTGCCTCTGAATTCAGGCTGGAACCAATGTTTCAGGCGTCATTCCACTCGGGAGTCACCTTACGGGCGTCATACTACGCGCCGCCTGATACGTGAGGATCAAATTTGATACTGGTTGCCTCAGAATAGCTACCGTCAATAGAACGTGCGGCAGAAACTATGACAGGTTTTTCCTTCTTGCGGGGCAGTTCTTGGTTCGCAGGCACCAAACGGCTTCCCCCGGGGGAAGGCTTTTCACTGCGGAAAAATCTGAAATTCGGAAAGGACAACACCATGAGGAAGGATAAGAGAACAGAGCTCTGGCGGGTGGTGAAGTTTGTGTTGTTTTCGGCTTCGGCGGGGGTGATCCAGATCGGGCTGTTTACGGCGCTCAACGAGCTTTGCCGGTGGAGCTACTGGCCGTGCTATCTGATCGCGCTGGTGGCGTCGGTCGTGTGGAATTTCACGCTGAACCGGAAGTTCACCTTCCAGAGCGCCAACAACGTGCCGAAGGCCATGGCGATGGTGCTGGGCTACTACGCCGTGTTCACGCCGCTGTCGACGATCCTCGGCAACTGGCTGGTGGAGAGCTGCGGGTGGAACGAATATCTGGTCACGGTCATGAACATGCTGCTCAATTTCGTCACGGAATATCTGTTCGACACCTTCGTCGTCTTCCGCGGCAGCATGGACACCAACGAGGCGGCAAAAAAGAAGGCCGCGCAGAAATAAATATGAAGAAAGAGCCTGTTTCCGGATGGAAACAGGCTCTTTTTTTGCTTTTCAGAACTTTCCGCTGCTGTGGGAGAAGCCGCCGGAGTTGAGCGGAGGTGCCACCGGACTTGGCGGTCTCGATCTTGACGCGGGTCTGGGTGGTGGTGATGTAGCGGTCGTCCTGACGGGTCAGGCGCAGGCTGTCCTGGGTGATATAGGCGTCGGCCTGGGTCTGCAGGCGGGCGGACTTCATCTTCCCCTTCATGACGAGGCAGACGACGAGCGCCGTCAGCAGCGGCACGAAGATCACGACCAGCCACTTGACCACGGCCAGATCCCCCAGCCGCTCCGGGTCGGTGCCCTGGTCGAAGGGCGCGCCCTCGGCGTCCATGCGCAGGTATTCTTCGCAGCCGTCGAGGAAGGCGGCAAAGCCGCCGGACCAGTCGTCCCGGCTGAAGGGCTCGAGGAACCAGCGCTCGGCGAGCACGCCCTTGCCGTAGTCTGTAAAGGCGCGGTTGCCGATCGTGCCGTGGGCGCAGATATCGTAATCCCGCTCGGCCATGCTGAGCACGAGCAGGACGCCGTCCTGCTCCTCCCCTGCGCCAAGGCCGAGGTCCAGAAAGACGGACTCGGCGAACGATTCGATGGAATCGGCAGAGTAGTAGGCCGTATAGTCGTCCACCGTCATGAGGTAGACGCCGCAGCCGTAGGTCTGCTCGAGCTCGCTGCAGCGCGCGTCGAGGGCTTCCGCTTCGCTCTCGCTCAGCAATTCTGCCGTGTCGATCACGTTGGCGTAGACGGCCGCGGAGGCCGAGACGCTCAGCCCGAGCAGGAGCAGCAGGGCGGCAAGCAGGCAAATGATGCGTTTTTTCATCCCGGTTCCCTCCTTACAGCGCGAACAGCAGCACGGACAGCACAGCGGCGAGGCCGCCCGCGATCCCGGCGAAGTACGCCCAGAACCGGCCCCACGAGACGGGCAGGTCTCCCGTCAGCTTGCCGGTCTGCCCGTTCATGGAGAACAGGTAGTCCTTGCCCTTCCACTTCGTGTGCAGCATCCAGACCGGCAGCAGCGCGTACTGCACCTGACCGCGGCGGATGCGGACGGTCTGCGTCTCCGGGGTGCAGGTGGTATAGCCGGTGACGGTGCTGCGCAGGGCGCTTTCGCAGTTGGCTTTGCAGCGGGTATCGGCGCGGGAAGCGCTCTTCTTCGACACTCACGTCGTATTGATCGGCCAGGAAGCCCGGCAGATACGCGTTGGAGAAGGGCTTGAGGGCCTGATAGTCGAACGGCTCGATGGAGTCCATATTTTCGTCCGGCATTTTGCTCGAGGCGTCGACGGGGATCTTTTCGAACGTGACGGAGCCTGCGCGGCGGACAAGGTAGTGCTGCGTGTCGGTCACGTCGTAATCGCCCTCGCGGCGGGTCATCGACCGGGTGCATTTGTAGGTGACGTCGCCCTCGGCGCTGCCGCTGAAGAGCCAGAACGGGACGTAGACGCCCTGGATCTGCTCGATATGGTTCTGCGCGGAAAAGGCCTTGGGCAGAAGGGGCTTTTTCTGGTAATGCTTTTTGAGGGCGGCGACGGCGTCGGCCTTGCTGAGGCGGAAGGGGATGATATAGTCCGGTTTCTGCGCGCCGGACAGGCGGCCGGGGACGATCGAGGGGTTGCCGCAGTAGGGGCAGCTGGTCGCGGCGGTCGATGCGTCGCAGACGAGCTCCGCGCCGCAGGACGGGCAGGTATAGAGCTCTGCATCCCGTCTTCAGCCCAGTCGCCGCCCTCGGGCGCGGTCCAGGCGCCCTCGTCTCCGTCCGGTGCTGCGGCGGCTTCATCCGCCGCAGCGGTCTCGGCCGCGGCCTGCGCGTCTTTGCTTTGATAGAGGGCTTCGATCTCGTCGACGGAGTAGCTCGATCCGCAGTAGTCGCACTCCAGCCGTCCGGACGCGCCCACGAAATGCAGGGGGCCGGTACAGGCGGGGCACTGATAGTTGGTGATCTGATCTGCCATAGAAGAGAAAACCTCCTGATATGCGTCTGCCCGCGCAGAGCGCGGGCAGGGACTCAAAGTTCAGTCAGAATTACACAATGATATCGCCGTCGTTGAACGGATCGCCGCACTCGGGGCAGAACTTCGGCGGGTGGGTCGGATCCTCCGGCTCCCAGCCGCACTTGTCGCACTTGTACTTCGGCGTTCCGGCGGGCTTCTTCGTGCCGCATTCGGCGCAGAACTTGCCCTTGTTCAGCTTACCGCAGGTCGGGCAGGTCCAGCCGTCGGCCTCGGGCTTCTTCGCGCCGCACTCGGGGCAGAACTTGCCCGTCGCCGTCTTGCCGCACTGCGGGCAGGTCCAGGCGCCGGCCGGAGCAGCCGGGGCGGCCGCGGCGGGGGCAGGCTGCTGCGCGGCCTGCTGCGCGCCCATCTGGTAGAGATTCTGCGCGTTCACGCCGCCGGCCTGACCGGCCATGTTCATGCCCATGAAAGCCATGGCGGGGCCTGCGTTCTGGTTCGCGGCGGCACTCTGCATGGCGGACGCCTGCGCGCCGACGAGGTGCGCGGCGGCTTTGTCGGGTCCATGAAGGTGGCGTTGCGCTGCATCTCCTTGAGCATCTTCTCGTCTTCCTCGCTGGCCTTGACACTGGAAACGCCGAACGAGACGATCTCAAGACCGCGAAGGTCGCGCCACTTGGAGGACAGGACGTCGTTGAGGGCGTCGGCCATCTCCATGGTGTGGCCGGGGGAGAGAAGAATAGCGGATGCCCTGCTCGGAGATCTTGGCAAAGGCGGGCTGCAGGGCGGTCAGCAGCTCGGTTTTGAGCTGGCTGTCGAGCCGGTCACGGGTGAAGCCGTCGGTGACGTTGCCGCAGACGTTGGTGTAGAAGAGGATCGGGTCGCAGATGCGGTAGCTGTATTCACCGAAGCAGCGGATGGCGATGTCGATGTCGATGCCCGCGCGCTGGTCGACGACGCGGAACGGCACCGGAGACGGCGTACCGTATTTGTTGCCGATGAGCTCTTTGGTATTGAAGTAGTAGACGCGCTGGTCCTTGGGCGGCTCACCGCCGAAGGTGAAGCGCTTGCCGATGTTCTTGAAGGTGGCGAGGATGTTCTCGCCCAGCTTGCCGCAGAACAGCGACGGCTCCGACGAGGAATCGTATTTGAATTCGCCGGGCCCGCGCAGAACTCGGTGACCTTGCCCTGATCGACGATGATCATGCACTGGCCGTCGGCGACCGCGATGACGGAGCCGTTGGAGATGATGTTGTCCGAGCCTCTGGTGTTGCTGCTGCGGCCGGAGGTGCGCTTCTGGCCGCGGACAGCCATGACGTTTTCCGGAAGAGAATCACAATAGAAATACTCAAGCCACTGATCGGCCATCACGCCGCCCGCAGCGCCCAGAGCTGCTTTGATAAGTCCCATTTGTTTACGCTCCTTTACTGACAGAATAATAAATGGTATCTGCATCTGTGCTTGCTTTCAGGATACCATAGTTTGACGCGTTCGGCAACGGTTTGTTCCAAATTCATGAAAAATCACAAATTTTCGCCGCTCCGCGCGGCTGGGCAGAAACAAAAAAACTGACCATAGGAAAGAAGGGCGGGGGTTTGGTATGATGGTGGAGAATATCTGTGGGCAGCCCATGCCTTCCCCTCATAGTGGAAGCCTTTGGGTGCGCAAATCCCAAGCCTCCCCTTCCAGGGGAGGCGGCTCGGCAAAGCCGAGACGGAGAGGTCGCATCAAATCTGCGGCGACCTCTCAGTCAGCCTGCGGCTGACAGCTCCCCTGGGAGGGGAGCCTTTCCGAAGACAGAAAGGAGCACCGATGCGGGTTTTTATTGTTTGTGCTATGCGGCGGGGCTGGGTGTGGTGAGCTTTGTGCTGGGCAGGCTCGTGCCGAAGGAGTGGTTCGACTATACGCGCTTCCCTTACCGGAGCTTTGCGTTTGAAAAGGGTGGAAAAAGATCTATGAGGCCATCGACATTGCAAAGTGGCAGAGCCGCGTACCGGATATGAGCCGGATCTTCCCGAAGCTCATGCCCGCCAAGAAGATCCCGGCCCGGCCGGACGAGCAGACGCTGCTCGTCATGATCCGCGAGACCTGCGCGGCGGAGGCCACGCACGCGCTGCCCATTCTGGCGGGGCTCGGGCTGCTTGCCATCTGGCCGGGCGCGGGCGGCATCGTTTTATATCTGATCTACGCCATTTTCGGCAATCTGGTTTTTCTCATCATTCAGCGCTATAACCGCCCCGCCTTGTGCGGCTGTATGAGCGGATGTGCGCAAAAAAAGGAGCAAAGAGGCATGAAGGTACTGATCCTCAGCTGCAACACCGGCGGCGGGCACAATTCCTGCGCCCGGGCCATCGGCACGGAGCTGCAGCGCCGCGGCCACACCTATGAGACCGACGACGCGCTCTTGTACGTGTCGAAGGGCACGAGCCGCTTTGTGAGCAACTGGCATGTGCGCTTCTACCGCTATTTCCCGAAGCTCTACAACAAGGGCTATCAGTACGCGGAGGAGCATCCGGCGTCGTTTGACGAGTCGTCTGCGGCCTGCCGCATCCTGCGGCGCGGGTGCAAGCGGCTGCGCGCGGCCATCGTGCAGGGCGGATATGACGCGGTGGTGTGCGTGCATCTGTTCCCCGCGCTGATGCTCACGTTCATCCAGCGGCAGCAGCCGCTGCCGGTCAGGACCATGTTCATCGCCACGGACTACACCGCAAGCCCCTCCTGCGACCGGATGCAGCTGGACACCTGCGTCATCCCCGACGCGTCGCTGCGCGCGGAATTTGAAAAAAACGGCGTCCGGCCGGAGACCATCCTCCCCTGCGGCATCCCCGTGCGCGAGGAGCTCTATACCTGCCTGCCGAACCGGGAAGCGAAGCTCGCCGTGGGGCTCGAGCCCTCGCACCGGCATCTGGTGATGATGACCGGCAGCATGGGCTGCGGGCCGATGGAAAGAATCACGGAGCTGCTTGCAAATTCGCTCCCGCCGGAGTATGATGTGACTGTAGCCTGCAGCAGCAACCGGCAAAGCTTCTGCGGCGCATGGAGCGCAGGTTCGCGGACAAGCCCAACATCCACATCCGCGGCTTTATCAGCAACGTCTCCGTCCTGATGGACAGCGCGGATCTCTTTCTCCCACCAAGCCCGGCGGCATCAGCACGACCGAGGCCATGGTCAAGGGACTGCCGATGGTGCTGGTCAACGTGGTGGGCGGATGCGAGACGCCGAACCTGAATTTCTTCGTCTCCACGGCGGCGCGGCCACGGCCGGCACGCCGGAGGATATCGCCGCGCTCTGCAAGGAGCTGCTGGAAAACGACGAAGAACGCCTCATCATGCGCCAGTCGCTGCTGGCTATGAAGCAGATCCCCGCCGCGCGGGCCATCTGCGGCCGGCTGGAGGGATAAAAGCGCGCAGACTGCGGAAATCTAATGATACAAGGAGGGCACCCAACATGACGAATGTGAATCTGGATAACTTTGACGCGGAGGTCATGCAGGCACAGACGCCTGTCGTGGTCGATTTCTGGGCCAGCTGGTGCGGCCGTGCATGATGCTTGCGCCCGTGATGGAAGCGCTGGACGGCGAGATGGACGGCGTGAAATTCTGCAAGGTCAACGTCGACGACGAGCGCGATCTGGCGATGGAATTCCAGATCGAGTCCATCCCGACGCTGCTGTGCATCAAGGCCGGCAAGGTCGTGAAGCGTCTGGTCGGCTACCGGGAGAAGGACGCGCTCAAGAAGGAGCTGGAAGCGCTGTGAAGGTCCGGCTGAACGAGGACAAGGAGGTCGTCGCCCGCGTCAAGGAGGGCTCAAGCGCACCGGAGGCTACTGTCCATGCAGGCTCGAACGGACGGAGGATAACAAATGCATGTGCAAGGAATTCCGCGAGCAGATCGCGGACCCCGAGTTTGAGGGCTTCTGCCACTGCATGCTGTATTATAAGGAAAAATAATTGAAGACCCTTCCTGTTTCGGGAAGGGTCTTCCTGTGTTTCCGGGGGCTTCCTGCGGCTGGGGCGGAAAGTTGTGAAGAATTTCTGAATTATTTACAAAAGTATTGCAATTTTTAAATCTTACGGTAAACTGGAGTCACAAAAGAAGCGGCGAAGCTCGCCGCAGAAAGAGGTGTACAGGGATGAAACGTACATTTGCAAAGCTTCTGAGCCTGTTCGTGGTGCTGACGCTCGTCATCGCCATGGTCCCGGCGGTTTTCGCCGTGGATGGAACGGTCTCAGTCACAGCGGGAAATACCACGCTGAAGGTCGGCAACACGACGACGGTCAGCGTCACGGATGCGGACGGAAACGCTGTGACAGGCGTAACGCTCACCAGTGACCATACCGATATCGTCAGCGTTATTGACAGCTCGACGATCAAGGCACTGAAGGTCGGTTCCGCCACCATTACGGCGATGGTGACGGCAGAGGACGAGAAAAACGCAGACGCTCGGCAGCGTCCAGATCACTGTGGAGTTGGGCGTGACTGCGATCACGGCCGATCCTTCTTCCATTGAGATCGATGCTGACAACGCGAAGACTGCTTCCCTGTCCGTGACGCTCACGGGCGCGGCGAGCGGCGACGTGCTGGCGGTCCAGTCGTCCGACGAGACCGTCGTGACGGCACCAGGCTGGCGTCACGCTTTCGGACGGCACCTGCACCGTCACGCTGACGGCAGTGAAGACCGGCACGGCTGCGGTCACGCTCAGCTGCGGCACAGCCACGGCGCAGGTCGCTGTGACCGTCAAGGCGACGAAAGACCATACCGTGACCTTTGAAAAGCAGAAGCTGACGGTCAAAAAGGGCGAAACTGCCGTGAATCCTGTCACAAAGGCCCCGGCGGCTGGCGATAAGCTCACCTATGCCAGCAGCAACACGGCAGTCGCCACGGTCGACGCTGAGCGGCACCGTGACCGGCGTCGCCGCCGGGACGGCCACGATCACCGCGACGGTCAGGAACGCCTCCGACGTTATCGTCGAGACGGCGAGCTACACCGTCGAGGTCGCGGACGCGTATAAGATCGAGCTGAGCGCCGCGCCGTCGAGCCTGACGGCTGGCAGCGCCTCCACCGTCTCCGCGACAGTCTATCAGTACAAAACGGAACGGGGCTACGTGCCCTATCAGCAGTCCGTGGAGCTGACGTGGAACGCCTACAAGGAGAGCGTTGCCGATCTTGGCGGCAGCAATCCGAGCAAGGCCGTGACGACCACGACGAGCAGCGGCTCTTCGAGCGTCACGCTCTATACCTACGCGACCGGCACGTCCAAAACTGCCGTGCAGGTACCGGTGACGGTCTCCGTCACGATCAGCGGCACGACCTATCAGGCTTCTCCGCTCTCCGTGAGCGTGAGTCCGGCCTCCGCGCCCTCGTTCGCGGTGCATGAGGAGGATTATTTCGACCCCGACGACTTCTCCGAGGCCGTCGACGGCGCGACGGGCCGCTACGCGGGCAAGCTCTCCGCCATCACCATCGAGGGCTCGAACGGCGGTTCGGTCTATGAAAACGGCAGCCGCGTGAGTTCGTCGACAAAATACTATGTCTCCGGTGCGCGCAACAAGCTGATCTCCAGCCTGTATTTCCGGACCTCCTCCACCAGCACGACGAACGCCTACTTCACCTACATCGGCTATGACGCCGACGGCGATGTGATCGCTGCGGGCAAGGTGACGCTCGGCGATGAGAGCGTCGACATGGAATACCCGCCAGCTTCGGCGGCAGCGTGACCTTCCTGGAATCCGATTTCAGCAAGGCCTTCTCCGGCAAGGCGGGCGAAAAAGCTCGACTATGTCACGTTCGCGATGAACCGCGCGACGGTCGTCATGAACAACAAGACCTACAGTCTGAACGACGGCAGCAACGCCGCCATCTTCGGCTGGGCCTACACGACCTCCAAGGCCACGACGAAGCTGAGCTCCACCGACAAGTGCTACTATCAGGCGAGCTACACGCAGCTCGACCTCGACGAGATCACCTATGTGACCGGCAGCTACCGGACCAAGTACACGGTCTACCTCCCCTATACCGCTGTCGGCACCTCCGGCTCGCGGTATGAGGGCTACACCGCCATCACCGTCTCCGGCGACGACTCCATCACGGCCTCCGGCGCGTCGATGAAGACGCTGGGCGCGGCGGATGCGGTCCTGCGGGCCTACCCGAACGCCGCTTATGTGATGTTCAAGCAGCCCGCGGCGAGCGAAGGCCGTCTGCTCTACAACTTCCGCTCCGTCGCCGCGCAGAATTACACGGCGGTCGACTACAGCAAGGACCAGTTCTATCTCAGCGGCACGAGCGCGAAGAACCTGTACCTGGACAGCGTCTTCTTCCTCCCCGCAGCGGACTGCAGCACGCAGATCCGGCTCGCCTTCACGGTCTACGGCACGTCCGGCACGCAGCTGGGCAGCGGCGAGCTGACCGTGCGCGTGGCCTCGAAGACGGCCTCCTCCGTCTTCTCGGACGTCAACGCGCGGACCTGCTCGTGGGCGGCGAACGCGGTCGACTTCATGAATGAATACGGCCTCGTCAAGGGGCACAGGCACCTCCACCTTCGGCTGGAAGGGCAGCATGACCCGCGGCGACTTCGTCCTCATCCTCTACCGCAACGTGCCGGTTCCCCGTCGGTCTACGGTGTGTCGAACCCGTTCACGGATGTGAAGAGCACGGATTACTACTATGAGGCCGTCCTCTGGGCGTACCGCAACAACGGCGTCAACGGCACCAGCACCACGACGTTCGACCCGAAGGGCAAGATCACGCGCGAGCAGATCGCCTCCATCCTCTGGCGGCTCGCGGGCAAGCCGGTCTACTCGGCCAGCCTGCGCAGCTACACGGACTATGCCTCCGTCAGCGATTACGCCTATGACGCGATGAGCTGGGCGGTCGGCAGCGGCTATGTCAAGGGCAGCGGCGCCAAGCTCAGCCCCAAGAACAACGCCACCCGCGCCGAGGTCGCGGTCATGCTCCACCGGTATCTGACCAAGTAAAAAAGCAGAAAAAATGCCCGCCGGCGGCGGGCATTTTTTGTTTATTTCTCGCGTTCTTTCAGGTCCTGCAGGATCTGGTCGTAGAATTCCTTGCTGATCTTATATTTGCGCAGGTAGATGATGTAGCCGGCGGCGATGAGGATGAGGGGGATGGCCAGCATGGCGAGCTTGATGGTGAGCTTGCCGGAGGCGTCGATGGCGGCCGCGGCCGCGTCGCTGCCCCTGGTCTTGATGCCGGCGAGCATGATGCTGATGCTGATGAGACCGGTCGAGAGCGCGCCGCCGATCTTGTTGACGAGCGGCTGGATGGAGAAGGTGATGGACTCGGAGCGGCGGCCCAGCTTCCACTGGCCGTATTCGATCGTATCAGCGAGGAACATGAGCATCAGCAGCTGGATGAAGGCCTGGCCGACGAACATGAGGATGGCGGCCAGCGCGATGAGGACGATGGAATGCTCGGCAAAGAAGAACACGGCGTAGCCCGCGGCGACGAGGATGGTCGCGCCGGTATAGAGCTGGCGGCGGTCATGCTTTTTCGAGAACAGCGGGAAGATCATGAGCGCGGCCAGCTGCGCCACGCCGCAGACAGCCGCCAGCACGGCGTACATGTTGATATCGCCGTAGAGGTACTGCATGTAATAGGTGGCGAAGCCCGTCGTGGTGCAGTAGCCGACCATGAACAGGGCCATGGAAAGCGTGGTCCACATGAGCTGGTCGTTTTTCGTCAGCGCGTTCCACATGTCGCGGATGGTGAACTTCTCCTCGTCCTCCTTGATCTCGCGGTTCTCCTTCACGCCGAACAGCGGGAAGCACAGACCGGCGAGGTAGATGACGCTCACGGCCACGGCGACCGTCATCCACGCCTTCGGCGTGTTGCCGAGGGCAGCGGTGATGGGCTGCCAGCCGACCATGATGATGTACATGCCGATGTTCGCGCAGATGCGGGCGAAAGCGCCGTAATTCTCGCGCTGCTTCTGGTCCTGCGTGAGGGGCGGGCAGAAGCGTCCAGTAGGCGATGTCATTGATGCCGTAGCTGATATCCCAGAGGACGTAGGCGACGGCGAAAAAATGACGTAGGCCGTGCCGGTGCCGACGTTGCCGAAGAGGATCAGGTAGAAGATTCACGGACACGACGCCGCCGACAAGGATCGCGGGTTTGAACTTGCCCCACTTCGTGTGGATGTTGTCGATGACGAGGCCGGTGATGGGGTCGTTCAGCGCGTCGGCAATACGCAGGACGGAGAGCACAAGACTGACCGCCGCGAACACATGCAGCGGCAGCGAGAGGATGTTGGACAGGAAATACAGAAGCGCGTTTGCCTCAAACGCATAGAACATGTCGCGGCCGATGGTGCCGAGGCCGAAGAAGTATTTGTTGCGGCGGTCAAGGTTTTTCATGACTGCACACCTCCTGAATGAAATAGACATTGGAACCGAAATCGCCCTGCATCCGGCCGTCCGAGTCGTAGCCCGTGCCGGCAAAGCGCGGCGCCAGGCAGATCCCGGCGGCGAAGGCCGCGCCGGAGGCCGTCAGGCTCTGGCTGCCGTCGGACATGCGGTACAGGCTGTCCGCAGTCTGGACGGCAAGGCCGTTGGGATTGAGCTTCACGGGCAGCACATGGCGCAGGAGCGTCCCGAAATCGCCCACGCGCAGAAGCTGGGGGCGGGAGGTCAGGCGATACTGCTTCTCCCCGTCCAGCCCCGTCACGCACAGGTGCTCGTAGCCGGGGGCGGCGGGCTGCAGGCCGTGGAAGACGGCTGCAACGGTCTCCTGCTTCGTCTGCATCTGCCAGACGGTCCTGCCGCCGTCGGTGCGGCCTCTTGTGAAGCGGCCGTACTGGAGCGTGCGGCGGTGGGCGCGGTAAAACTCCGTCTGCGCCCGGATCTCCGCCTGCTCGACCGGCAGGAGCTCCGTGAGGTCGAGCTCGTAGCCGAGGCAGCCGAACAGGCTCACGTTGCCGCGCGTAGAGAGCGGTGTGCCGCAGCGTCTGCGCGTGCGGGCTGGCCGAGAGTGCGTGCCGAAGCACGAGGGCGGATAGAGGAAGCTGAGGCTCTGCTGGATGCGCAGGCGCTCGACGGGGTCGGTATCGTCGGAGCACCAGATCTGCGGAGAGAACCAGAGCATGCCGCAGTCAAAGCGGTTGCCGCCGGACGAGCAGCTCTCAAGCAGGATCTGCGGCCGGGGCAGGAAGATACGGCGCAGCACGTCGTAGAGGCCGAGGACGAAGGCGTGCTGCTGCGCGCCGAGCGCGCAGGAATGGCGGTTCATATCCCACTTGACATAGGAGATGGGCGCGGAATCGAGGATGCCGCCGACGCTCTCGACGAGATAGTCCCGCACCTCCGGCTTTGTGAGGTCGAGCAGCAGCTGGTGGCGGCCGAGCAGATCCTCCCGGCCGAGGATGTCGTGCAGGGCCCAGTCGGGGGTGCTGCCGGTAGAGCTCAGAGTCAGGGCTGACGGATTCCGGCTCGAACCAGAGGCCGAACTGCAATCCCATGGCGTTCAGCTTTTCGCCGAGGCCGCGCAGGCCGCCCGGCAGTTTTTTTCATTCACGGTATAGTCGCCGAGGCTGGAAGTATCGCTGTTTCGCTTGCCGAACCAGCCGTCGTCGAGGACGAATACATCTCGCAGCCGAGCTGCTTTGCCGCCCGGCCGAGGCGCAGGAGCTTCGATTCCGTAAAATCGAACATGCAGCCCTCCCAGCTGTTGTAGACGATGGGGCGGGGCCGGCCCTGCCAGTCAGGCGGGATGAGGTGTTCGTTCACATACCGGTGGAAGCAGGCGGACAGGCCGCCGAAGCCCGCGCCGGAATACGCCATGACGGCCTCCGGCGTCTCAAAGCGCGCGCCGGGCGCGAGTTCCCAGTCGAAATTCGCGGGCGAGATGCCCTGCAGCACGCGGGTGAGGCCTTGCAGGCTCTTCTGCGCGCTGAGATAGTGGCTGCCGGAGTAGAGCAGGTTGAAGCCGTAGACCGCGCCCGCCTGCTCTCCCGCGTCCGGCGCGGCGAGCAGGAAGCCGGGGTTGGCGCGGCTGGAGGAGGCGCCGGTCGTACTCTCGAGGCAGGTCCTTGCCATGGTGACGGGCGTGCGGGTGTGCTGCATCTCGGCGATCCAGCCGCCGGAGAAGGTATGCAGTTCCCAGTCGCCGGGAAGCTCCGTGCAGGCGCTCATGCATTTGCGGATGTGGACGGCGGAGCTGCCGCAGTTTTCGAGGATCGCCCGCCGGGTAAAGACCGTCGGCAGGACGCCGTAGAGGAGCGTCAGGCGGAGCTTCGCCGCCGCGTCTTCCAGGTACACGGCGAGGATGGTCTGGCCGCGGGAGACGGGCAGCGCCGAGGGCGGCGGCTCCTTCAGCACCTCGCAGCCGAGATAGCGGAAGTCGGTGGAGACGGCTCTGCCGCCGATCGACAGCTCCAGCGGGCTTTCGCGGTAGTCGCCGCGGCCGCAGCCGCTCCACTCGAGCGGCAGGATATCGAGGCAGTCGGCGTTGGAGCCCTCGCGGTAGAGCGTGCTGTCGCCCCAGCCGCAGCCGGGGCGGGCGGCGAAGGCCAGCGCGTCGGCAGTCTCGGCGCGCGCGCCGAAGTGCAGGTGCTCCAGAAACCCGTCCTTCACGCGGAAGAGATAGGACGCTTCTTCATTTCGCAGGTGGAACACGCCTTGTCTGACGTTGATCATTCGATGCGGTAGACCTCCCCTCTGACGTAGGTGTTGAACGCCTCGTCCGTCACGCCGCCGTGCTGGATCATATCGGCGTAGAACGCGCCGGAGCGCTTGATGGTGCGCGTCTGGGTGGCGTAGTCGACGTTCACGAGGCCGAAGCGGGCACTCTCGCCCTCCAGCCATTCGAAGTTGTCGCAGAAGCACCAGTGGTAATAGCGCTCAAAGGGCAGGCCGGACTGGACGATGGCCTCCAGATGCTCGTAGAGATAACGGGCGCGGAAAGCGTCCTGGTTGTCGCAGGTGCCGTTCTCCGTCACCCAGATGGGGCGGCGGAGAAGCTTTTCAAGCTTTTGGGCGCAGCGCACGATGCCCTCGGGGTAGATCTCCCAGCCGAGGTCGTTGCGGGGGCTGTTTTTGCGCACGCCGTCGGCGAAGCCGGTGACGGTCGAGCGCGCGTATAGTAGTTGACACCGTGGAAGTCGCAGTATTCGCCCCCTTCGGCAGCTTCCAGTGATTGCGCAGCGGCCAGCGGAACGTGCCGGTGGACATGGCCTCGGTGATCGCGCCCTGGAACAGCCACTCGACGGCCTTCGCCGTCGCGGCCTGGGCCGGATTGCGGGGGTGTTTCCGGCTCGAAGACGCGCAGGTGGTTGGCGAAGCCGACCATGGTGTCGGAATAGCCCATGGCCTCGCGCGTCTCATGGAGCATCCGGTAGCAGCGGATGTGGCAGTAGGCCATGTTTTCGAGCACGGTGAAGGTCTCGGCGAATTTCTTGTGTCCCGGGGGCCAGTCGCCGAAGAAATAGCCGTTGGTCGCATAGACGTTCGGCTCGTTGATGGTGATCCAGTCGCTGACGAGATCGCCGAAGCGGTCGGCGCAGAGCTTGGCAAAGGAGAGGAAATCGTCGAGATTTTCGCGTTTGGAGAACGCGCCCATGCGCTCGAACCACATGGGGTTGGAGAAATGGTGGATCGTCAGCAGCGGGCGGATGCCGAGCTGGCGCAGGTATTCCAGCTCCGCGCGGTAGTGCGCGACGGCGGACTCGTCGACCTGCCCGCGCTCGGGCATGATCCGGGCCCACTCGACGCCGAGACGGGCGATGGGCAGGTGCAGGCCGGCCATGAGCGCGCAGTCCTCGCGCCAGCGGTTCCAGTGGTCGTCGGCGACGGCGGGGTCGGAACCGTCCTTGATCCGGCCCTGGTGATACCAGTCGTTCCAATTGCTGCCGACCTCGCCGCCCTCGATCTGCGCCGAGGCGGAGCTGACGCCAAGCAGAAAGCCCTCAGGGAACTGTAAACGCATCGGATGTCCTCCTTATAATTGTTGATTTTTGATGGTATGCAAGACCAAAGGCTCCCCTTTCAGGGGAGCTGTCAGCCGTAAGGCTGACTGAGAGGTTGTCACAGATTTGCACGAAAACCCAAATCGCAAATTCAGTTTGCGGTTTGGAAAGGAAGAAACGAGCACAGAGGATAAGAAGCCTTGCTTGCAAGGATTCGTTCCGTCGTGGTCATTTCTGACGCGCCTCCGGCGGCCATATCTTTTCCGTCTTGCCGGAAAAGATATGGAAGAAAAGGGGCGCTTGGTTACGTTTGGTGCTTCCTGCCTCTGATTTTAGACAGGCCCCAATGTTTCTGTCTAGCGTTCCACTCGGTGGTCACCTTACGAGTTTTTTACTACGCGCCGCCTGATACGGGGGTGTCGGGTTTGTAACTGGTTGCCGTAGAATGGTTGCTGTCAATAGAAGGTGCGGGAGGAAGTTTTGATGGTTTTTTCCTTCTTGCGGGCTATAACCTCTCCGCCTCACTTCGTTCGGCACCTCCCCTTGGCAAGGGGAGGCTTTGGGGTGCGCATTTCCAGGCTCCCCTTGTCAAGGGGAGCTGGCGCAGAGCGCCTGAGGGGTTAGCCCCGCCGCAGCGGAAAGGCTCCCCTTTCAGGGGAGCTGTCTGCGAAGCAGACTGAGAGGTTGCTGCAAATCTGAGACGACCTCTCCGTCTCGGCTTCGCCGAGCCACCTCCCCTGCAAGGGGAGGCGTTGGCTTTCCGCTCCCCCAGGCTTCCCCTGCCGGGGCAGATCTTCGTCCTGCGGATATACGTGATTTTATTGTATGGTTTTTCCCGCGTTCCCGCAAGTGTCAATTTTGGACGAAAGGACCGGGCAAAATCTGTTCAGGTTTCCAACTGGCGAAATCCGGATGGTATGTTACAATAATATTGTTGTTATGGAAACCAATGATGGATGGGGAGAAATGGACTATGGAGCACACAAGGTGGTTTAAGGACAAGGTATTTTATCAGATCTGGCCGAGAAGCTTCCGCGACGGCAACGGCGACGGGATCGGCGATCTGTGGGGCGTATTGGAGAAGCTGGATTATCTGCAGGAGCTGGGCATCGACGGCGTGTGGTTCTCGCCGCTGTATCCCTCGCCCGGGGCGGACTGCGGGTACGATATCTCCGACTACATGGACATCGCGCCGGAATACGGCGGCATGGAAGCCTTCCGGGCCGTGCTGGACGGGCTGCACCAGCGCGGGATGAAGCTGATCATGGATCTGGTCGTGAACCATACGAGCGACGAGCACGAATGGTTCCAGAAGTCCCGGCGGCGCATCGAGCCGTACACCGACTATTATATCTGGCGGCCCGCGAAAAAGAACGGAAAGCTGCCCAACAACTGGGACAGCCATTTTGAGGGCAAGGCCTGGCAGTGGGACGATCTGCGGCAGGAGTATTATCTGCACCTGTTCGCCGTCAAGCAGCCGGATCTCAACATGGACAACCCGCTCGTGCGGACCGAGGTCAAGAAGATCCTGAAATTCTGGCTCGACCTGGGCGTCGACGGCTTCCGGGAGGACGTCATCACGTTCATCTCCAAAAAAGAGGGACTGCCGGACGATCATCTGTTTCCGGTGTTCAAGGGCATCCGGTTTTACAACCACGGCCCGCACATCCACGAGTATCTGCAGGAGTTCCGCCGCGACGTGCTGGCCAATTACGACTGCATGACCATCGCCGAGGCCCCGCTCGTCACGCCGCAGCGCGCGCTCGACTACATCGCGGAGTCCGACACGAACGAGATCGACATGATGATCCAGTTCCAGTGCATGTGCGCCGACTGCTTCTTTACGGACTACATGCCCCGCAAATTCTCGCTGAACCGGCTGCGCCGGGCCTTCTCCAGCTGGCAGACGGAGCTCGACGGGCGCGGGTGGAACGCGCTGTATCTGAAAACCACGACCATCCGCGCGTCATCCCGCGCTACGGCAGCGAACAGTACCGCGTGGAGAGCGGCAAGATGCTGGCGGTCAGCTATCTGTTTTTAAAGGGCACGCCGTTCGTCTATCAGGGGCAGGAGATCGGCATGACGAACTGGTATCCGGACAAAACGAGCCTCTATGAGGACGTGCAGACCCGCAACCAGCACCCGGACTGGCCGGAAGAAAAGCGGTTGGCGCTCTATCACCGTGCCTCGCGCGACTCGGCCCGCACGCCGGTGCAGTGGACCGGCGGGGAAAACGCCGGGTTCACAACGGGGACGCCGTGGTTCTATGTCAATGAGAATTATCCGGAGATCAACGTCGAGCAGGCGCTGGCCGACCCGGATTCGATCCTGAACTTCTACAAAAAGGCCCTCGCCCTGCGCAAGCGGCTGCCCGTCGTGCGCGACGGCAGCTATCAGGTCTACGAGCGGAATTCGGACGCGCTCTATGTCTACGCACGGGAGACGAAGGAGCAGAAGCTGCTGGTCGTCTGCTCGTTTACGGACCGGCCGGTGCGCTTCTGCCCGCCCTACCCATTCTCGCTGGACGATATGAAGCTGCTGCTGTGCAACTATCCGGACGCCGGGAGCGGCGCGAGCTTCGTCACGCGGCCGTATGAGGCGCGGGTCTATCTCTACGAGTAAGGCGGGACAGCGATCCGATAAAAGCTGGCAGATTGAATAAAAACGCGTGAAAATTTCATTCAACATCTACAATTTGTTCTTGCATTTGGTCTAAGTTTGCGTATAATGAGGTGTGCAAAATCATGTAGAAGAAATGAAGGAGCATTTTATGCGTACGTTGTTATCCCTGTCTGTCGCCATTCTCGCGGGTCTGCTGATGACCCGTGTTGCAAAGCCCCTGAAGCTGCCGTCGGTGACGGCATATCTGGTTGCGGGCGTGCTCATCGGCCCGTACTGCCTGGGTCTTCTCGGCATCGAGGGGCTCGGTTTCCCGACGCAGGAGGCTGTGGACAGCCTGTCTCTGATCTCCGAGGTCGCGCTGGGCTTCATCGCGTTCTCCATCGGCAGTGAGTTCCGCGTGTCGGAGCTCAAGCATACCGGCAAGCAGGCGTTCGTCATCGGCGTTTTGCAGGCGCTGACCGCAACGTTCGTGGTCGATATCGCGCTCGTCGCCATCTCGCTCGCGACGGGCGGCAAGCTCTCCATCGCGCAGGCCATCACCCTCGGCGCCATCGCCACAGCGACGGCCCCGGCCGCTACGCTGATGGTCGTCCGGCAGTATAAGGCCAAGGGTCCGCTGGTCGACCTGCTGCTGCCGATCGTCGCGCTGGACGATGCGGTCGGTCTGGTGGTGTTCGCGGTGTCGTTCGGTATTGCAAAGGCGCTCAATACCGGCTCGTTCGACGTGATCTCCATTGTCGTCGATCCGCTCATCGAGATCGTCTGCTCGCTGGCGCTCGGCGCGCTCGGCGGCTGGGTGCTGACGCAGCTGGAAAAGCTCTTCAACTCCAACACGAACCGTCTGAACATGACCATCGCCTTCGTCTTCCTGACCTCGGCGCTGGCCATGGCGGAATTCAAGATCGGCCCGGTCACGATCGGCTTCTCGTCGCTTCTGACATGCATGATGCTCGGCACACTGTTCTGCAACCTCTGCCCGCTGTCGGGTGAGATCATGGAAAAGGCCGACCGGTGGACGAGCCCGCTGTTCGCGGCGTTCTTCGTCATCTCCGGCGCAGGGCTGGATCTGGGCGTGTTCAAAGACGGTATGATCGTTCTCATCGGCGTTGTGTATATTTTGACGCGCTCGCTTGGCAAGTATCTCGGCGCGCACTACTCCGCAAAGCTCATGAAATGTGAGCCGCAGATCTGCAAGTATCTCGGCATCACCCTGCTGCCGCAGGCCGGCGTCGCGCTCGGCATGTGCGTGACGGCGCGCCAGCTCGGCGCGGAGGGCGACCTCATCCGCAACATCACGCTGTTCGCCATCCTCATCTACGAGCTGGTCGGTCCACTGCTGACCAAAATGGCCCTGCAGGCCGCCGGCGAGATCCACCCGATGGAAGACGCCGTCAAGAACCGCCGCCAGATCAACCTGGAAAAAGCAAACGCAGGGAAGAAATAATTCCCCTCCCCCAACGGGACGGCCGCAAAGGCCGCCCCTTTTTGCGCGGCTGTAGGTCCCCTGCGCCCACCTCATCCGTCGCCTCCCTGCGGCGACAGCTTCCCCTCATAGGGGAAGCCTCTGGCGTTTCCAGAAGTCTTTCAAAAGGCTGGTAGACTGTACAGATTTGCAACTGCCCATCAGCATTTTCTTTTGCTTCTCCAAAAGAAAACGCTGGCAAAAGAAAAAGAGCCTGAGGGGATTTCGATTTCCCCTCAGACTCCCTTGAACCGACCAGAAAAACCTCTTCGGTTTTTCTGGACTTTTCCCGCGATAGTTTAAAGTCCAATGCGAATCCGTACTGCCCTATGGACTTTTTTAGCAGGACGTTTTGCCGCAGCTATTCAAAGGCAACTGCTCACAAATCCGGTGCACCGTATCAGGCGGCGCGTAGTAAAAAACTCGTAAGGTGACCGCCGAGTGGAACGCCAAACCGAAACATTGGTGCTTACCTGAATTCAGACGCAGAAAGCACCCAACCGTAACCCAGCGCCCCTTTTCTCCCCCTTCTTTTCCGGCAAGACGGAAAAGAAGGGGCCGCCGGAGGCACGTCAGAAACGACCACGACGGAACGAATCCCTGCAAGCAAGGCTTCTTATCCTCTGTGCTCGTTTCTTCCTTTCCAAACCGCAAACTGAATTTGCGGTTTGGGTTTTCGTGCAAATCTGTGACAACCTCTCGGCTCCCCTTCCAGGGGCCGATTCCCCCTATCAGGGGGAAATGTCCCGAAGGGACAAAAGGGGTAGGGATGCTGTCAGCGAAGCTGACTGAGAGGTTGCATCAAATTTGCCACGACCTCTCCGTCTCGGCTTCGCCGAGCCACCTCCCCTGGGAGGGGAGGCCTTGGGGAACGCACTCCAATGGCTTCCCCTATGAGGGGAAGCTGTCGCCGGAGGCGACTGATGAGGTGGGCGCAGTCGCGCAAATGAGGTGTCTCCACCTCATCCGTCACGGCTTGCGCCGTGCCACCTTCCCCTCATAGGGGAAGGCTTTGGTGCTCAAAAAACAGAAAATCTTCCTGCAAAAAGGTGCAGCCTGACAAGTTCAGGCTGCACCTTCTATTTACAGCAGATATTCTGAGGCAACTACTCACAAACTTGATGTACCGTATCAGGCGGCGCGTACCAAGACGCCCGTGAGGTGAGTATCGAGTGGAACGCCAGACCAAAATATTGGGACTTACCTAAAATCAGAGGCAGCATGCACCCCGCGTCCCCACGCACTCTTTTCTCCCCCATCTTTTCTCTTGCGAGAGAAAAGATGGGGCCGTCGGAGACAATTTATTCTGCATCTCCTCCCAGCGGGCCGAAGCGGGCGGTGAGCCAGGTCTGGCAGAGGCCGACCCAGGCGTGGACGGCGCGGGAGGCCGCGTCGACCTCGCGCGTTGCCACCGACATGCCGTGGCGGCCGGATTCGAACAGATGGCATTCGCACGCGACGCCGTAGCGGTGGAGCTGCTGCACGAACAGCAGGCTGTTCTCCACCGGCACGACATCGTCAGTCATCGTGTGCCACAAAAACGTCGGCGGCGTCTTCTCCGAGACGTTCTCCTCGAGACTCCAGTACTGCTCCGGTTCGCCCGACGCGCGGCTGACGTTCACGATGCTGTTGCGGTGCGCATACTGCCCGGCCGTAATGACCGGGTAGCCCAGCACCATCGCGTCCGGCCGGAGGACCGACGCGTCCTGCACGCCGCAGCGCTCGGCCAGCGCCAGATCGTCCCAGTGCACGCCGAGGCTGGCAGCCAGATGCCCGCCCGCGGAGAAGCCGCAGATGAGGATCTTCTGCGGGTCGATCCACCACTCGTCCGCCCGTTCGCGCACGAGCCGGACGCTCTGCGCGGCCTCGGCCAGCGGCTGCTTGCCGCCCGCGGCCTCACCGCAGGAGTAGAGCAGGATGAACACCTGCAGCCCCATGTTCAAAAAGGCGGACGCCGGTGCGTCGGCCTCACGCACGGAGCAGAATTCATACGCGCCGCCCGGGCAGATGACCACGGCGGGGCGGCGCAGCGCCGTGTCGGACTGCATTTCCTCGCTCGGCCCGTGCAGGATCGCGGTGAGCGTGGCATTCTGGGAGATCTGGATGGTCTCAAGGATCATGGCATTTATTCCTTTCTGGATTTGGTTTTGGAGCGCCGCGCCCGCGGAAAGCCGGGCGCGGCGGCTTTTTTACAGGAAGAATTTCCGGTGCAGCGACTCGCGCAGCGGCTTGCAGATGGCGATGACGATCAACATCAGCCCCAGTACCACGCCCGCGACCATCGGATAAAACGACCAGAACAGCGTCTCGTGGATCTGGAACGTCAGGTTGATCAGGAACTCAATGAGCACCGCCAGCCCGCCGCCCAAAATCAGCATTCCGCCGTAGATGTACAGATACCCGCCGCGCAGATAGTACGTCAGGGCGACCGCGGCGCTTACCAGCAGCCCGATCGCGCCCGTCACGGGGAAGGCGAACGAGAGGAACCAGTGCCCGCCGGTGGCAAAGTTGATATACAGCAGATACAGCCCCACTGCGACGAAATCGACCGGCACGAAGATCACCGGGTTCGGGTGCCGGAACCACATCGGAAGCAGGATCACGATGTAAAGCAGCCCGATTGCCCCCGCGGCATAGCCGGACCAGACCAGCGTCCCGTTGATGCGCCAGTCGCACAGCAGACACAAAAGCGCCGGCAGCAGCGCCGCCACCGTCAGCACGAACAGAATGCCGGAGCGGTTGACGTCCTCCGGCCGGATGCGCCGGTCGGGCGGGAACGGGGGATCGGACAGATTGCGCGGGATATCCGGGTGGAACACCGGCGTCCCGCAGAGCGGACATTTCTTTTCACTGTCGGCGAGCTCTACGCCGCATTTGACACAGTACATAGACAGACGAACCTCCTGATCACGTCCAGCGCTGGTTGCTCTCGACCTTGACGGGCAGCCCCAGCGTGTGCAGGACACGGTAAAAATGGGATTCCAGCTCCGGCTCGCGGATGTTGCGGATCATGTTGATATACATCGTGCCGTCCCAGCTGACGACGCCGCAGTTGTGCGGCGCCTTTGCCTGTACGCCGATGATGAAATCCATCCGCGCGACATACGGTGCCATCGCGTCCGGCAGCTGCACCAGCCCGAGATTGGACAGGCACAGGCACGATTTGCATTCGCCCACCAGGTCGAAAACGGCCTTCATGGCGATATTTTTGATAAACAGCGGCATCGCCCGCAGTACGGCCGAGCGTTCGCTCGCGACGTTCGTGGCGATCTTGGCGGCCATCATCCGCGCGTCGTTCTCCAGCCCCATGCGGTAGTGCACGATCTTGCAGATCTCCGCGAGCGAGTAGTCGCCCAGCCGCGGGTCGATCTCCGGCGTCACATAGGACGCGAAGTTCCGAAGCGTCCTGCTCGGGAACAGCCCGCGCAGGTTGACCGGCAGCAGGACCTTGACGGGCCGGCGGCGCATCCGCCGCGGCACCTTCTCGGTCTGCAGGTCGCTGATGGCCTTCATCATGACGGCCGCGATGAACTCCGTCACGCTGACGCCAAACTCTTTCGCCTTGGCCTTTACGGCGTCCACCGGCAGCATCAGCGTCGTGAGATCCAGAAAGCCGTCCGGCTCCGGCGTGCCGCTCAGGTGATAGGCGGTCTGCTCCTTCCGGCTGGCTGTGATCTGCCCGGCATAGCGCAGGAAGCTGTCCTCCAGTTCCTCGGGATCCGGATCCTCCAGCCGGCCGAGCACGCCGCGCTCCGCCGGGATCTGGATGCCGTATTTCTGGCTCAGATATTCCGCCGTCAGCGTCTTGAGGAAGATGAGGCCGCCCGTGCCGTCGGTCACGGCGTGGAAAAACTCCACGGCCAGCCGGTTCTTATACACCAGCACGCGGAACGCGCATCTGCGCACGTCGTCGAACGGCACGTGGACGAGCGGGTAGCTCTTGTCCTCCTCGATGGCGGGCGCCTTGCTGATCTCCTCGAGATAATACCAGAACACGCCCCGGCGCAGCCGCACCGCGATCGACGGGAAGCGCCGCACCGTAACGTCCAGCGCCGCGCGCAGCACCTGCACGTCGACCGGCTCGGTCAGCGTGGCGGAGAGGCGGAAGTAGTTCGTCCAGTTGCGCCGCTTGGCCGCGGGGTAGATCTTCGCGGCGTTGTCCAGCCGCATCCACCGCAGCTTCCGGGCCGGGGAGAGCACGCGCGTCATAAACTGGTTGATCGTGTCGAAATCCGACATATTCTCATTGAGATAATACAGCACATACGCGTGCCAGCGCTCCGGCGCGACGATGAGCCTGCTCCGGCAGCCCGCGGCCAGCAGCTTTTCGTGCAGCACCCGCGTGTCGTCGAGCATGACCTCGTCCCCGCCCACGAACAGCAGCGACGGCGGCAGCCCCGTCAGATCGCCGAACAGCGGCGAGCACAGCGGGTCCTCTGGATGGTCGGTATAGCACGCCGCGTAAAACTGCAGCAGCTCCGGCGTCATGGAGGGGTCAATGTCGCGGTTGTCGATATACGACTGGCCGGAGCCGGTCAGATCGGTCCACGGCGAGATGCCGATCAGCCCGCATGGCAGCGGCAGCTTCCGCTGCTTGAGCCGCAGGCACAGGCAGTAGATCAGCCCGCCGCCCGCAGACTCGCCGCACAGCAGGATCTGGTTGGCCGGATACCCCTTCGAGAGCAGATACTGATAGCTGACGAGCGCATCGTCCAGCGCGGCCGGGAAGCGGTCCTCCGGCGCGAGCCGGCGGCGCAGAACACGCGCACGCCGCATTCGTCCGCAAGCGTCGCGGCAAAGCCCTTGGCATAGTCGAGATTGCCGCAGGTGTAACCGCCGCCGTGCAGATACAAAAAACCACGCCCTGCCGCCGCTCGTCCTTCGGCATGATCCACGCGCCCTGGAAGGGGCCGAAATCATGATCCCGGACGATCACGTCCCGCCGGTGGATGGCCTCCATCAGCTCGCCCCAGCTTGTCCTGCCCCCGGCGCGTCGTCTCCAGCGAGCAGTTTGCGACAAACGGCTTAAAGAAATTCAGTTGTGAGCGTACCCAGCTTTGCAGGCAGACCCATGGATATCGTTCCTTTCAGAGAAAACCATAATATATACAGTATAGCATTGACCGCCCCCAATGTAAATCCACACGACAAAAGGCTCCACTCCCAGGGGCCTTTCCTCGCAAGAAGGGTAAAATTCATCCGGATTTCCAAAGCGCCTTCTATTGACAGCAGTTGTTCTATGGCTACTAGTTACAAATTTGAACCCCGTATCAGGCGGCGCGTACCAAGACATACGTAAGGTGACCATCGTGTGAACGACGCCTGAAAAATAGGTTCCCGCCTGAATTCAGAGGCAGAATGAACCAAACGTACCCCCAGCGCCTTTTTTCTTTCCGGCAAAACGGAAAGATGGGGCCCGCCGGAGGCGCGTCAGAAACGACCACGACGGAACGAATCCTTGTTCAAGCAAGGCTTTTTCCCTGTGCTTTTCTTCCTTTCCAAACCGCAAACTGAATTTGCGGTTTGGGTTTTTCTATGCAAATTTGATACAACCTCTCAGTCAGTCTCCCTTTTGTCCCTGACAGCCCCCCTGAAAGGGGAATCGGCCCCTTTTTAGGGGTTGCGGATCTCCAGGTCACCGGAGACGGTTTCGGCGGAGATGGCGCAGGGGCGGCGGTGCCGGGGTGAAATTGGTGGTGATGATGCGGCCGCTGACGCTGTCGAACGCGAGGGTGTACTGGCTGCCCGCGGGCAGCGTGAGGGTCAGGCTGCCGCTGACGCTGTCAAAGTCCACGTCCGCCGGGCAGTCCGCGCAGCCAAGGCTCATATAACCTGAGACGGTATCGCAGTCGATGCTGCTGCCCGCCGCCGGGGAGCGATGGCAGGCGGACGCCGCCGCTGACCGTGCTGAGGTCATTCCCCGGCCCTGATGCCGGGTCCTATGATCTCGCCGCTCGTGGTGGTGACGCTCAGATCGCTGGTCTGCCCGCCGTGCAGCTCCACGTCGGCGGAGACGGTCTCGACGGTGACCGCGTCCAGCATCCGCGTCTTCGGCAGGAAGACGGTCAGGGTCTTTTTCGGCAGGTCCATGGAGCCGAAGGTCCGCGAGCGGCAGGGCTGGATGACGGGCTTGCCATCCTCCACGGCGTAGCGCAGGCGGTAGTCGTCCACGTCGCCGGTGTAGTCCTCCTGGAAGGTCACGCCGTCGGTCGGTCTCCGACTCGACGAGATAGACACTGCCGGACAGCCAGTGGATCTCGATCTCGTCGATGTCCGCCATGACCTGCTCGCTGCCGAAGCCGCTGCGGCCGAGGGTCTCATAGGCCCCGCGTGGTCATAAATAGCGCTCGCCGGTGCGCAGGACCGTGAAGGCCGCCGTGCTTGCGAAGTTCAGCACCGGAACCGCCAGCAGCACCACCGCCGCGCAGCAGCGCGATGGCCTTTCAAATTTCTTCTTTTTTGCAGGTGCGGCCGGAGCCGTGTAGGGTGCGGCGGGCGGCGGGAAAACCCGCGGACTTCGGTGCTTCCGCTTGTTTTCTGCCGGTTTATGCTCGTAGAGCCCGACACGTCGCCGATGCCGGCGACAGCTTCGTCCGCCTCCTGCTCCGGCTTGCCGGAGGCAACCAGATCGTCATAGCGGTCGAGCGTATGCTGCAGGATCACCTGCCGGACCTCCGCGTTGCGGATGATCAGCGGCAGCGTCGGCAGGCCGTTGACGGTGGCCTGGATCTGTTCTCTCATGCTTCTTCCACAATAATGCGTGCAGGATGCGCGGTATCGGCCCATTCCCGTGCCTGCCGGTAGGCTTCCTCGGCCCTGCTGCGTGATTCATATAATAGCTTCTTCTCGCACCGACGGTTTCTTTGTCGCCCCAGTAGGAGACGATCAGCCTGCTGTCCTCCAGCCGCCGCAGCGGCGGTGCAGCGTGGGCTTCTTCAGCACGCAGCGGCGCCGCCGGAGAGGCTCGATCGTTTTGCTGATCTCGTAGCCGTGAAGCGTCGCGGCGCATCAGCTGCGCCAGATCACCGGGGTATAACCGTATGGCCGCGGAGCACATCTGCCCGATCAACACAAAGTCTCACCCCCTCCGTTTCGTGGAGCCAGTACGTTCCTGCCTCCCTGTCAAGGTATCTCCGTATATTAAATCCAGCGACACATGATAAAATTTCATGTACTTCATTCAAAATCTGCACTTGTCGATCTTCCGGCGTATGCTATACTCCATTCCAGAAACCAACGGAAGAAGGATGAGCCATGCGCATCGTCATCAAGATCGGCACCTTCCACCATTACTCCACCCCCACAGGGCGGCCTTCAACATTCGGCAGATGGAGGCCAGTAAGGTACTCAGCGATCTCAAGAACGCGGGCACGAAGCGATCCCCTCGTCTCCTCGCGCCATCGGCATGGGCGTGGGCAAGCTGCGCCTCGGCAAAGCCGGTGGACGCCGACTGCTGGTGGCTCCCGCTGCCGGGCCAGTGCGAGCTTTTTGAGTGTAATACTCTACGACAGTTGTTTCGGAATACCGCTGCCACACCGTCGCGCAGATCCTGCCGACGGCGGACGCTCGACCCCTGGCAAGCGGCACGAAAAACTTCGTGAACACATCCAGCGCTCGCGCTGGAGCTGGACGCGATCCCGATCATCACGAGAACGACACCGTCTTCGCGCGCGAATTCCGGCATCGGCGACAACGCATGCTTCGGCCATCGCGGCCACTTTGCTTTTGCCGTCCGCTGGGCGGGATCTGGCTGGTCCTGCCTCTCGGACATCGATCGCCTTCATACCGCTGACCCGCACAAAAAACTGACGCGGCGTACGGGACGTCGTGCCGGTGATCTGGACGAGATCTCGCCTGGCTGAGGGCAAGGGCCTGAGGTTCGGCGGGATGAGGCCCCGCCCAAGATCGCGAAGGAGGGTACGATAATCGTGCCAACGCGATGTCGCGAAGCCGGTTCGCTTCGTGGACGGCCGCGCTGGCGCACGAGATTTATGCGAGCAGCGCAGACGCATGAGCGCCGCCATCGTCCGCGAACATGACGTCATCCTCGCCGCGAACGGAGGACATGGCCGCGCGCGCGGCCGCATCACCGACGTTATGCCTGACCGCCTGCTCGATGAAACCGCACGTTTAAGCATGGCGGACGGCATGCGGCAGGTCACCGCCCTGCCGACCCGGTCGGCGAGGTGCTGGCTGAGGTACGGCGGCCCAACGGGCATCGTCATCCGCAAGACGGCGGGGTGCCGCTGGGCGTCGTGGCCATCATTTACGAGAGCCGACCCAACGTCACCTCCGACGCTGCGGCGCTTGCCATCAAGAGCGGCAACGTCTGCGTGCTGCGGCGGCAGGAGGCGTACCGCTCCGCGGCCGCCATCGTCGCGGCCATGCACGAGGGGCTGCGGGAGGCGGGTCTGCCGGAGACGTTCGTCAATCTCGTCTCCGATCCGACGCGCAGGAGCGCGCAGGACCTGATGACGGCCGCCGGCCTCGTCGATCTGCTCATCCCGCGCGGCGGCGCAGGGCTGATCCGCGCGTGCGTGGAATCGGCGACGGTCCCCTGCATCGAGACGGGCACGGGCATCTGCCACGTGTACGTCGACAAGGACGCGGACCTCGAAAAAAAAAAAAGGCCCTGAACACCATCGAGAACGCAAAGCCCAGCCGCCAGTCAGTCTGCAACGCGGAGGAGGTCGCCCTCGTGCACCAGGACGTGGCCGGGGCGTTTTGCCGCGGCTCAAGGCGCGTCTCGTGGACGCGCGGGCGGCGGCGGGTAAGACGCCGGTCGAGCTGCGGCTGGACGCCGCGGCGCAGGCCATCATCCCCGGCACGCCCGCGGGCGAACGGGATTTTGACACGGAATTCCTCGATTACATCCTTGCCGTCAAGGTCGTCTCCGACGCGGACGAGGCCATCCGGCACATCGCCGCGCACTCCACGCATCACTCCGACGCCATCGTCACCGAAAACGCGCAGACGGCTGAACGGTTTACCCGTCTGGTCGACAGCGCGGCAGTCTACGTCAACGTGTCGACGCGCTTCACCGACGGCGGCGAGTTCGGCCTCGGCTGCGAGATGGGCATTTCCACGCAGAAGCTCCACGCCCGGGGCCCGATGGGCCTGCGGGAGCTGACCACCTAAAATATATCGTCACGGGCGACGGACAGACCCGGTAAGGAGGCGCTTTTTATGGCAGAATTCAAGATGGGCTTCATCGGCACCGGCAACATGGGCAGCGCCCTGGCCCGCCGCAGCAAAGAGCGGCGAGCGCATGCTGCTCGCCAACCGGACGCCGGAAAAAGGCGGAGGCGCTGGCCGCCGTGCTGGGTGCGAAGGTCGGCACGAATCTGCAGGCGGCCGCCGCGTGCGAGTATATATCTTTCTCGGCGTCAAGCCGCAGATGCTCCAGGCGCTGCTGGATGAGCTGCGCCCTGCGCTGCTGGAAAGAACGGACCGCTTTTGTCCTCGTCTCGATGGCGGCCGGGGTCAAGACCGGACGATCCGGCAGGCGCTGGGCTTTTGACTGCCCGGTCGTGCGGATCATGCCGAACCTGCCGGTCGCCAGCGGCACGGGCGTGATCCTGCTCGCCGGGAGCGCAGGTCACGGAGGACGAGCTTTGTGAGCTGGAACGGCTGTTGCAGGCGGCAGGGCTTCTGATGCGGATGCCGGAGGACAAGCTTGACGCGGGCAGCGCAGTTTCCGGCTGCGGCCCGGCGTATGTGTATCTGTTTCTGGACGCGCGCGCTGGCCAACGGCGGCGTAGCCTGCGGGCTGCGGCCTACGATCAGGCGCTGGCGCTCGCGGCGCAGACGCTCATCGGCGCAGCCGGGACGGCCCCTCCTCCGGCAAGCACCCGGAAAGCTCCAATCCGAGGTTTGCAGCCCCGGCGGAACGACGATCGCAGGCGTCCGCACGCTCGAGCAGCGCGGCTTCCGCGCCCGCCGCCATGGACGCTGTCATCGCCGCCTATGAGCGGACGAAAAGAGCTTACAGGAGACGACAAATACGATCATGCGCCCGCCCCGGGATCCGGGGCGGGCGCTGCCTGTCGAAGCGGGGCTGCATAATTGGTTCAGGGCGAAGATGCCCGAATCTCTTGAGAGGAGCCGATCTTTTTGGCTGATATGCAGATGGCGGCTACAGACCGCCGGGGGCTGCTGCAGCGACGCGCAGGGCACGCTGCCCGCGTGCGCGCCGCTGGCGAACTATGTTCCGTTTCAGAATGACAACCCGGGCGCTACGCCGCGGGACGGGCGCTGATGAAGGAACGCTGTTCCCGGGGCTCGACCTCCCCTATCGCGGCGCGCAGAGCGTGGAGCCGCGCTCGGAGGAGGAAATGCAGCGCCTGCAGGAGCTGCAGGCGGCGAACTTCGCGATCACGGAGCTGGGCTTATATCTCGACACGCATGCCGACGACGCGGAGGCCGTGCAGCTGTTCAACGAATACGTCGAGCAATACGAGCTGCTGCGCCAGCAGATGGCGGACGGCGGCTTTGCCCTCACGCAGACGGAGGCCGCCATGTGCGGCCGGTACACCTGGCTGGATGACCCCTGGCCCTGGGACGCAGAAACGGAGGCTTGAGCGATGTTTGTCTATGAAAAAAAAAGCTGCAGTACCCTGTGCGCATCACAAACCCGAACCCGCAGCTTGCAGCTGTTATAATTTCCCAATACGGAGGTCCCGATGGGGGAGCTGGGCGCGTCGCTGCGATACTTAAGCCAGCGCTATTCCATGCCGTATCCGGAGCTCAAGGGGCTGCTGACCGACATCGGCACCGAGGAGCTGGGGCATCTGGAGATGGTGGGCACGATCGTCCACCAGCTCACGCGCACGCTCACGCAGGAGCAGATCGCGTCGGCGGGCTTTGCCCCCTATTTTGTCGACCACACCGCGGGCGTCTATCCGCAGGCGGCCTCCGGCACGCCGTGGAGCGCGGCAACGATGGCGATGGCCGTCACCGGCGACCCGATCGCCGATCTGACCGAGAACCTTGCTGCCGAACAGAAGACACGGGTCACGTATGACAATATCCTGCGCATCTCCGACGACCCGGATGTGAACGACGCCATTCGCTTCCTGTGGGAGCGCGAGATCGTGCATTTCCAGCGCTTCGGCGAGGCCATTGAGCTGCTGCGCCGGAGGCTGGACGAGAAAAACGTCTATTATATGAATCCCGCGCTGAATCTGGTCCAATAAGCAAACAGCAGCCCGGATCGAATGATCCGGGCTGCCGCTGGTTTCTCAGGCTTCTGTGTCCGCTTCCTTGTATTCGGGGTTATAGTTGATGATGATGCCGACGTCCTGCAGTTTTTGACCTCGTCGGTGTTCACGGGTTATCCCAGAGGTTCATCTTGACGAGCATGACGCATTCCTCGAGCTTTGCGATGGACTTGATCTTATTATAGTCGGCGTTGATGAAGTTGACGGAGAGGTTGCCCACAAGGCCGGTCAGATCCTCGATCTGGTTGTGGCTGATGTCGACGTGCCAGAGCGGCGTATCCGCGTCGACTGCCGGGAAGCCCGAGATCTGGTTGCTGCTCACATTGAGGTCGACCAGCTGCCTGAGCTCGGAAACGATGGAGATATCCGTGACCGCGTTGAACGACAGGTCCAGCGTCTGCAGCGCCGTGCAGGAGGCGAGGACGGAGATATCCGCGATCTGGTTGTTGGCCAGATACAGCTCCTTGAGCGCCATATGGTCAGCCAGGCCCGCGATGCGCGTGATGGAGCACTGGTTCGCGCGTAGAGGATATCCAGCTCCGTGCAGTTTTTGAGATTGTTGAGTGAGGTGACGGGATTGTTGGTCAGATGCAGCTCCTTAAGCGCCTGCAGGGCGGACAGGGCGGTGAGGTCGGAGATGGTGTTGTTGGAAAGGTCGAGGAATTCCAGCTTCTGCAGGCCGATCAGGGCGTTGATGTCGATGACGGCGCAGCCGGACAGATTCAGGCTCGTCAGCTCCGGCAGCGTCACGATGGTGTTCATCGCCGCAGTCGAGAGCGTGCAGCCGGACAGATCGAGCGTCCGCAGCGTCGGCAGCTGGGCGAGGACCGACAGGTCCATCGACGCGCTGCTGTGGTGCAGCGCGAGCGTGCGCAGGCCGGTGAAGTACGGCAGATCCTCCAGCGAGGCGACGGTATCGGGCAGGTCCAGCTCCTCGATGGCCCAGAGCTCGTCCGTCATCAGCGTGCTGCCAGCCGTCTTGCCGAGCAGCTCACGGACATAGCTGTCCAGCCCCGCGTCCGCCAGCGTGACCGGCTCCACAACGCTGCCGACGGTATAGCCGGCGTAGACCGCGTCGCTCACGAGGCCGTTGTCCGCCACGCTCAGCGCGACGATCTTGCTCTCGCCCGCGGTCAGGGAGATGGGGCCGGTATAGATGTCCGTCTCCTCGGCCGGGAAATCGCTGTTGCAGACGGCGTAGACGGTGCCCTCGGTCCCGGTGATGGTGACATCGATGTATTCCGTATAGGTGCCGCTCTCCGGCTCGATCACGGGTGCGGCGGGGCGCAGGGCGTCGATCTGGGTGCGGACGACGGTGTCGTTGGTGATGCGGCCGAGCATGGTCTCGGCGTCAAGGAGCTTGTCCTGCTCCACGTAGGTCTTGGACAGGGCGATGTAGAGGTCGGCCGCGTCGGGGCTCTGCGTGATGGCGTTGACGAGGGTATATTCGGCCTTCGTATAGTTGCCGCTTCGCTTGTAAGCGTTCGAGAGCCAGATGGCAAGCTCGGCGTCCTTCGGGGCGAAGTGCATGGCGAGCTTGTAGCAGGTGATGGCGCGGCCATAGCGGCCGTTGTTATAAAAATGATTGCCCCAGTAGGTAAACACGCTCTCCGTCAGATCGCGGCGGGCGATAAGGAAAAACCAGCACGCACCGATCAACAGCGCGAGGATCAGCAGGATCGGGATCAGTATTTTCAACGTGTGTTTCATACGGAAACTCCATTCTGATGGTGTCATTTTGTCATATTATACGACCTGTACGGGAGGCTGTCAAGATTTATGTAAATCTATCTGCCGCGCATACCGGGAAGCCCGGGCGCATAGACTTGCCCGAAAGGAAGGTGCGGACATGTCTGTATTGATCCGGGCGGGGATATTGGCTCTTGGCGCAGTGCTGCTGATCCCCTCGGGAAGCGCCCGCGGGGAGGCTGCCCCGCAGGAGACGCTTCTTTTGGTCGTGGAAGCGCCAAGCGCAAAGGAGACGATCACGGTCCTGCGGGATGGTGATGCGCAGGAAGAGGACTTTGAGACGTATCTGACGCAGGTCGTGCTCTCGGAGATGCCGGCGGACTTTGCGACGGAGGCGCTGAAGGCGCAGGCCGTCGCCGCGCGCACGTTTGCGCGGCGGCAGATGGCGGGCGGCAAGCACGCGGACGCGGACGTCTGCAGCCAGAGCGCCTGCTGTCAGGCCTGTCTCAGCGCGGACGCGCTGCAGGAGCGGTATGGCGCGGCGTTTGACGCGGCGTGGGACAAGGCGTCAAACGCTGTACAGCAGACGCAGGACGAGGTGCTGACCTACGGCGGCGCGCGCTCATCGACGCGGTGTATTTTTTCCTGCTCCGGCGGCTCGACGGAGGCGGCGGCCGCGGTCTGGGGCACGGACGTGCCCTATCTGCAGGCGGTGGACAGCCCCGGCGAGCAGGACGCGGCCCCGTATGCGAGCACCGTCACCTGCTCCCCTGCCGAATTTGCCGAAACGCTCGGGCTGGCCGCGGACGGCGACCCGGCCGGGTGGCTCGGCGGCACGTCCTACACGGCGGGCGGCGGCGTGGACACCTGCACGATCCGCGGACAGGCCTACGCCGGTACGCGGCTGCGGCAGCTGTTCGGGCTCAACTCCACGCGCTTTTCGCTGCGGTACGCGGACGGTGTCTTCCGCTTCGACGTGCGCGGCTACGGCCACCGCGTCGGCATGAGCCAATACGGCGCCAACGCCATCGCCCGCCTCGGCTTCGACTATCAAACGATCCTGCGCTACTATTACCGCGGCGCGAAGATAGAAACGCAAAAAAAGGCTCCCCTTGTGGGTAAAGGGAGCTGGCAGCAAAGCCGACTGAGGGATTGTTTCTTGCAAACTTGCGACTGCCGACGCCTCCGGCGGCCTTCTTTCCGTCTTGCCGGAAAAGAAGGGGGAGAAAAGGGGCGCTTGGACGCGTTTGGTGCGGTCTGCGTCTGAATTCAGGTGGGGATCTATGGTTTTTAAGCGTCGTTCCACTCGGTGGTCACCTTACGAGTTTTTTTGACCACGCGCCGCCTGATACGGGGGTGTCGGATTTGCAGCTGGTTGCCTTAGAATGACTGCTGTGAATAGAGGGTGCGGTGGAAATTTTGATGGGTGTTGCCTTCTTGCGGGGAAAGGCTCCCCTTTCAGGGGAGCTGTCACCGAAGGTGACTGAGAGGTTGCTGCAAATTTGCGGCGACCTCTCCGTCTCGGCTTCGCCGAGCCACCTCCCCCCCGGGAAGGCTTTGGGGTGCGCAAAGGATAGAAAACCTCCCCGCAAAAGGGTGCAGACCAACAAATCTGGTCTGCACCTTCTATTTACAGCAGATATTCTAAAAGCAACTAGTTGCAAACTTGTTACCCCCCCGTATCAGGCGGCGCGCAGTACGATACCCGTAGGGTGACCATCGTGTGGAACGCCAAACCGAAACATTGCGTCTTGCCTGAATTCAGAGGCAGGATGCACCCCGCGTCCCCACGCACTCTTTTCTCCCCTATCTTTTCTCTTGCGAGAGAAAAGATGGGGCCGCCGGAGGCGCGTCAGAAACGACCACGACGGAACGAATCCTTGCATGCAAGGCTTCGTATCCTCTGTGCTCGTTTCTTCCTTTCCAAACCGCAAACTGAATTTGCGGTTTGGGTTTTTTCTATGCAAATCTGCAGCAACCTCTCAGTCTCGGCTTCGCCGAGCCAGCATCCCTACCCCTTTTGTCCCTTCGGGACATTTCCCCCTGATAGGGGGAATCGGCCCCTGGGAGGGGAGCCTTTTTCAGCGGCAGATCATTTGGAAGAGGGCGTCGCTGGTGGCGTCGGCTTCGGGGTGGAACTGGACGCCGAGCATCTGATCGCCGTATTCGAGCGCCTCGATCGTCCCGTCTGCCGTGCGGCCGGTGACGCGCAGGGCCGCGGCCGGGTGGGTGATGCGGTAATTGTGCATGGACGCGCCGAGGATCTCCGGCCCGCCGAGCAGGTGTTCGATGCGGCTGCCGGACTCGACGCGGATGGGATGCTTGAAGCTGTCGACTGAATCGCGCGTGATATGACCGTTCCAGTGTCCGTCCACGGGTTCGGTGAACATATAGCGCTCCTTTTTCATCTGGTCAAACAGCGCCAGCAGCGTCCCGCTCCAGCCGCGGCGCTGCGCCTCCTCGGCGACGAGGAAATACGTGTTCATCATCTGCATCCCGGGCAGATGCCGAGCACAGGCTTGCCGGACCGCGCCGCATAGTCCATGACCTCAAAATGATACGGATAAAACCGCGCGCCGCCGCAGAACACGAACGCATCGCACAGCTCCAGCGCACGTTCGATCACATAGCCGTCGCTGCTCAGAATGCCGATGGGCGTGCCGCCGCAGACGCTGATGCGCTTGGGATAGCCGTTGACGAACAGATACTGATCCGCATACAGATCCTCCGAGCCGAACAGCTTCGCGCCCGGTACAACTCCAATGATTCGCATGGGGGTACTCCTTTGTGGGTGGAAATATAACAACATGATCGCATAGAAAAGATCCCGTACGCTTTCGCGTTCCGGAAGGCTGCATGCCACGAACGAGCCGGAGCAGAAACAAACCAAGATCCAACATCGCGATCCAGCGTCAGCGATCGCGATGTTGAGAGGAGGAGCGACGAAGCGGGTGAGAGATGACTTTTTGATGCGCAGCATAAAAAAGTCGTCGCGAACTAGCGCAGTCCGCGACGACGATGGTGCGAGAGATGAGACTTGAACTCACACGACGGTTGCCACACGCCCCTCAAACGTGCCTGTCTACCTATTCCAGCACTCTCGCATGCAATTTTCATTTGCTCGATTATTATACTCAGCTGCTCGCCGTTTGTCAAGTGTTTTATTTCTTTTTGCCCGGATGTTCCATCACTTTTTTACTTGCGCTTCGCTTCGACATCTGATATAATATCATTTGTATGTACGTGAGGAAGGCGGGCGATGGGGTTGCCGAAGTTCTTTGTTGCGCCCGGGTCGGTGCGGGGCAGCTTTCTGACGCTTGAGGGCGAAAACGCCGCGCATGCCAGGGTCCTGCGCCTGCGTCAGGGCGACCGTGTGCTCGTCTGCGACGGCTGCGGCACCGACTACAGCTGCACCATCTCCGACATCTCGCCGCAGCAGGTCTGCCTGGTGGTAGACAGTGCTTCGACCTCCGCGTCGGAGCCGCGCGTACAGTGCAGCGTCTACATGGCCTACGCCAAAGCCGACAAGCTCGAGCACGTCATCCAGAAGGCGACGGAGCTCGGCGCGTATGAGATCGCCGCGTTCCCCTCTTCGCGCTGCGTGATGCGGCTCGACGCCGCCGGGGGCGCAGAAGAAGCTCGACCGCTGGCAGAAGATCGCCGCGTCCGCCGCGGCGCAGTCCGGCCGCGGACGGATCCCGCAGGTGCTGGTGCTGCCGTCATTCGCTGATGCGGTCAAGCGTGCCGCCGGGTGTGAGCTGGCGCTGCTGCCGTATGAGAACGAACACGCGCTCTCTCTGCGCCGCGCCGTGGGCGAGGCCGCGTTTGAGACCGTTTCCATTATGACCGGCCCGGAGGGCGGCTTCTCAGAAGACGAGGTGCGCCTGGCCCAGGAGGCCGGGATGCAGATCTGTACGCTCGGTCCCGCGCATTCTCCGCTGCGAGACTGCCCGCTGTGTGCGCTCTGAGTGCCGTTCTGTTTGCCGCAGGCGCGCTGGACTGAACGGAATTTTCAATCAAAGGACAGAAGATTATGACAAAGAACAAAACTGCTGCAAAAAAGACGGAGGATCAGTCCGTTGTCTATAAAAAGTTCCTGCCGCGTTCGCGCTGATGGTGCTCGTGGGTCTACGGCTTTTGGAAGCTCGGGTCGTATTACGCGACGATGGCCGGCTTCTCGGCGCTCTACCCGGTGTTCACGGTCACGAGGTTCGTGTTCCTCGCGCTGTTCGCGGTGCTGACCGCGCTGGCGATCGTGCTGCGCGCGCCGCTGGCGCGAATCGATCTGCCGCTATGCGGCGGCCGCGTCCGCGCTGCTGTGTGTGTCGGCGTGGATCCTCTCGATCTTCTGGACGGGCAACATGATCGCCATCTATCTCATGCACGCGCTGGTCTACTGCCTGTACATGGTCTGGCAGCTCTATCGCTCGGAGTTCTTCACGTTCTCGCTCGTGACGGCCACGGCCGGCGTCGTCTTCTTCCTGACGGCCCGCACGTCCTACATGGCCAACCGCATCGGCGGCAGCATCCTGCTCGCGCTCATCCTGATCGGCACGGCGCTCGTCGTGTTCCTGTGCGCGAAGAACCGCGGCCGGCTGACGATCGGCGGCAAGACGCTGCAGCGCTGTTCCCCGACGGGTTCAACCCGCTGCTGTTCTATTTCATCTGCGTCCTGTGGGCCATCGTGCTGATCGCGTGCCTGCTGTTCGGCTCCGGCTTCGCGTATTACGCCATGTTCGCCGCCATCGCGGTGGAGCTGATCGGCGCCGTCTATTACACGTTCAGCTCAAGTAATTTTGCATACTGCCGCCCTCCGCTCCGTATTCTTGGAGCGGAGGGTGATTTGTTCACTGGCCGTCAGATCACTGAAAAATACCTTACTGCTGACCGCCGCGGCACTGCTGCTGCGGCTGCTTTCGATGCTGTTCCAGGCGTATCTGGCCGGAAGGATCGGCGCGGAGGGCCTGGGCGGCGTGCAGCTCGTGCTGTCGGTGTCGGCGTTCGCGGCGACGCTGGGAAGGGCTTTCGCCGGGGCGCGGGTCGCAGCACGAGCTGCCTGTGCGCCGAGGGCCTACGGCAGGCGTGACAGCGCGCAGGGCTGCAGGGCGCGGCGGCACACTGCCTCGGCTTGTGCTGCTGACTTGAGCATGCTGGCGGCCGCAGGGGCTGTTTTTGCCGCGCCGTGGATCGCGCGGTATGCGCTGCGCCTGCCGGAGGCGGAGGGCAGCCTGCGGCTACGCTGGCAAGAGTGCCGGTCGGGTGCGTCAATCTGGTGCTGGGCGGATATCTGACCGCGGCCGGGCAGGTGCTGCGGCTGACGGCGGTGGACGCGTGCGAGCGCGTATGCTGTCTGGGGCTGAGTCTTTTGCTGCTCCGGTCTGCGCCGGAGGGTGGGCGGGGCGTGCTTCGCGCTTCTGGGCGGGGATCTGCTCGCGTCCTGCGGGGCGGCCGCCGTGCTGTACGGGTTTTTACCGGCAGAGCTGGCGCGGTGTTTCGCCGTCTGAAGCGCCGCCGGGAGCTTGGGCGGCGCGTGCGGAAGCTTTGCCGCGCCGCTGGCGCTGAACGACTATCTGCGCGCCGCGCTGCTGCGGGCGCTCGAGCAGCTTCTCATCCCCTGGGGGCTTTACGCAGAGCGGGCGCGTCGCAGCAGCGCGCGATGGCGGCCTACGGGACTGTCACGGGGATGGTGTTCCCGGTTTTAATGCTCCCGGCGGCGTTTTTGTATGCGCTCATCGATCTGCTGATCCCGGAGCTTGCCGCCTGCCGCGCGCAGAGGCGCGCGGCGCGGCTGCAGTCGGTCACACGGCAGTGTCTGCGGGCGGGGCTGCTGTTCGGGAGCTTTACGGCGGGGCTGCTGTTCGTGCTGGCCGGGCCGCTGGCGCACGCTCTTATACCGCAGCGCGGAGGCCGGGCGGCTGCTGCGGCTGTTTGCGCCGGTGGCGCTGGTCTTGTATCTCGACGCGCTGGTGGATGGGATGCTGAAGGGCCTTTCGGAGCAGGTCGCCAACGTGCGCTACAACACCATCACGTCCGCGCTGGACGTGGCGCTGCTGTTCGTACTGCTGCCGCGGTATGGGCTGGGCGGATATGTCTTCACGTTCATCGCGGCGCATCTGGTCAACTTCGCGCTGAGCCTGCGCAGGCTCCCTGCGCGTGACCGGGCTGCGGGCCTCGGCGGGCGCGGCGCTGTGCGGACAGCGCTTCTGGCCGCGGGCGGGGCGCGGCGGCGCTGCTGACGCCCGCGCCGGGTCCGGAGGCGGCGGAGCTGCTGCTGCGCGGGGCGGTATATGCCGGGGTCTACGGGCTGGCCGCATGCGTGAGCGGCACGGCGGAGCTGTGCGTGCCGGAAAGTCTTCGGCCGGCGCGGCGCGCGGAAAAAGCGCGGACGCTCCGTTGACTTTTGCGCGCGGAACCCGTACAATCAGAGCAGAATGTGACGAAAGGAAGACGTTTCCCATGATCTCTTTCCGCAATGATTATTCCGAAGGCGCGCACCCCAAAATTCTTGCCGCGCTGGAACAGAACAACCTGACCACCACCTGCGGCTACAGCATGGACCCGTTCTGTGACGAGGCCCGCGCCGCCATCCGCGCCCGCTTCGCCTGCCCGGCGGCGGACGTGCATTTTCTCGTCGGCGGCACCATCGCCAACACGACCGTCATCGCCGCGGCGCTGCGGCCATGGGAGGGCGTGATCGCCGCGGACACCGGCCACATCAACGTCCATGAGACCGGCGCGATCGAGGCCTCCGGCCATAAGATCTGCGCCATTGAGGCACCAAGCGGCAAGCTGACGCCCGCGCTCGTGCGCGAGGTCATGCGCCGCCACTGCGACGGGCAGGACGAGCACATGGTCCTGCCGCGCATGGTCTATATCTCCGACGCGACGGAGCTTGGCACGATCTACACGAAATCAGAGCTTTCCGCGCTGCACGACGTCTGCCGGGAGTACGGCCTGTACCTGTTCCTCGACGGCGCGCGCATGGCCGCGGCGCTGGTGGCCGAGGGCAACGACCTGCAGCCGGAGGATTTTGCAACGTACTGCGACGTCTTCTATCTCGGCGGGACGAAAAACGGCCTGCTGTTCGGCGAAGCGCTTGTCATCACGAATGACAGCCTCAAGCCGCATTTCCGGAACATGATCAAAAGCAGCGCGGCGGGATGTTCGCCAAGGGTTTCCTGTTCGGCACGCAGTTCACCGCGTATCTGCAGGACGAGCTGTGGCTCACGATGGCGCGGCACGCCGTGACGCAGGCGCAGCGCATCAGACGGCCGCCGTGCAGAAGGGGATACCGGCTCTTCGCCGTCTCCCCCACCAACCAGGTCTTCCTCGTGCTCAGCCACGCACAGATCGAGCGGCTGCGGCAGGACTTTGCCCATTTGAGATCACCGGCCATGTGGACGACGACCACGAGGCCGGGCGCTTCGTCTGCTCGTGGGCGACGAAGGAAGAAGCGGTCGACGCGCTCATCGCGGCCCTGTGATGGAGCGGATTGACCACCCGATCCCGCCGCTGTACGACGGAAGCTCCCGGATTTTGATCCTGGGCTCGTTTCCGTCGGTCAAGTCGCGGGAGGCGATGTTTTTCTACGGGCACCCGCAGAACCGGTTCTGGCCGGTGCTGGCGGCGGTGCTGGGCTGCGAACGCCCGACGACGATCGAGGAAAAGAAGCGGCTGGCGCTGACGCACCACATCGCGCTCTGGGACACGATCGCCAGCTGCGAGATCGAGGGCTCGAGCGACAGCTCCATCCGCGGCGTGGTGCCGAACGATCTGACGCCCATTCTCCGCGGCGCGGATATCCGGCAGATCTACTGCAACGGCGGCACGTCGTACCAGTATTTCCGCCGCTACCAGCAGCAGCTGACCGGCCGCGAGGCCGTCAAGCTCCCCTCGACCAGCCCGGCCAACGCTGCCTGGGCGCCGAGCACCTGACCGCCGCCTGGCGCGTGATCCTGGAGGCGCTGAAATAGACAGAAAAAGGACCCCGCCCAGCCATATGCGGCTGCGGCGGGGTCTTTTCAGTCTGCAAGGAGCCCGGCCATGTCTTCCGCGGAGATGCGGTAGACCGCGCCGTCAATGCCGCCTGCGCGGAGGGCCGCGAGGACGCTGGCCCGGTCATACCGGCAGCCGGTCACGGCGGCGGCAATGGTCTCGGCGGACAGCGTCGAGAAGAAATCTCCCCAGACAGACGCCTGACAGATCACGCCGCGCTGCACGTCCAGGCGGAAGGTGAACTTGCCGCCGGCGAAGTGCCCGGTCCGCTCGATGTTGAAGCGGGGATTGCGGCCGTAGACCGCGTCCCAGGCCGCAAATTTTTCCTCTGCCAGCGCTCGGATGCGCGCGTCGTCCGCGGGCGTCGGGCAATAGGTCTGCGTGCTGCCGCGCATCAGGTGCCGGAGCATACAGGCCTTGAACTGCTCCGCCGGGAGCTTCCTGGGCAGGTGCTCGAGATATTCGTCACGCGGTCGCGGACCGATTTGATGCTCTTGGACTGGATCTTATAGGGGTCGACCGTCGTGGCGGCGGCCATCTGCGCAAGATCGGTGTCATAGAGCAGGGAGCCGTGATGGACGATGCAGCCGGGCAGCCGGTACTGCGCGTTCCCGGAGAACTTTCTGCCGCCGATCAGCAGATCGTTGCGCCCGTTGAAGCCCGCGTCCGCGCCCAGCTCGCGCACCGCGTCGACGACGGGGCCGATGTACTGGGAAAAATCGATCTGCGTCTGGTCGGAATGCTCGATAAAGCGTGAACTGCCAGCCGTCGAGATCGGTGTAGATCGTTCCGCCGCCGGACATGCGGCGGACCAGGCGGATCTTGTGGGCGTCGGCATAGGGCTTGTTGATCTCCTCAAGGATATTCTGGTATTTTCCGACCATCAGCGTCGGCGTCGTCCGCCAGAACAGCAGCACCGGTTCCGGCAGCTTCTTTTCGGCCGCGAAATAGTATTCCAGGCCAAAATTATAATAGGCGTCGGTCGAGCCGGTCTCAATATAAATCATGCACGTCCTCCAGTGCCTCCCACGCGCGGTAGGAACTGCGGGCCAGCGGCGCAGAAGCCACATGCCGGAAACCCTTGCGAGCGCCAGCTGCTTATACCGGGCAAAATCCTCCGGCGCGGCATAGCGGGCCAGCCTCCAGTGCGCCTCCGACGGCTGCAGATACTGGCCGATGGTCAGAATGTCGCAGCCGACAGCGAGCACATCATCCATCAGGGCGGAGATCTGCGCGTCCGTCTCGCCGAGGCCGACCATGAAGCCGGTCTTGGTGAGGATGCCCGGGTCCTGTTCCTTCACATAGCGCAGAACGCCGAGCGTGCGCTCATAGCCTGCCTGCGGGCGGACGGCCTTCTGCAGCTCCCCTCGACGGTCTCGATATTCAGGTTGAACACCTCCGGGTGGGCGGCGATCACGATATCGGCGGCCGCATGGTCGCCCTTCATGTCGCTGGTCAGCGTCTCGACCGTCGTGCCGGGGCAGCGGGCGCGGATGGCACAGATCGTCTTTGCAAAGTGTTCCGCGCCGCCGTCCGGCAGATCGTCCCGCGTGGAACAGGTCAGAACGACATGGCGAAGCCCCAGCTTTTCGGCCGCCTGCGCCACGTTTTCCGGCTCGTCCGGGTCGGGCGGCAGGGGCTTGCCGCAGATGACGTTGCAGAACCGGCAGCTGCGCGTGCAGACGTCGCCGAGGAGCATAAACGTGGCTGTGTGCTTCTGATAGCATTCGCCGAGATTCGGACAGTTGGCTGCCTTGCAGACGGTATTGAGCTTCAGATCGCGCATCAGTTCCGCGACCTCGCTCACGGCCTGCTGGTTGTAGCGGACGCGGAGCCATTCGGGTTTGCGTTCCATGGTCCTCCCCTGCCTTTCCTACGTTTCGACGATCGCGACGGGCGTCAGCACCGCGACGCTGTCGCCTTCCTCGCACAGCTGGCGGCGCAGGATGCCGTCTTCCGTCGCTTCGATCTGGTTGACGACCTTATCGGTCTCGATCTCGTACAGAGCCTCGCCCTTGTGGATCTCCTCCCCCTCGTCCTTGAGCCAGGCGCACAGAACGCCGCTCTTCATCTCGGGCTGCAATTTCGGCATAACAAGCTGCTTTTTCCATCGTTTTTCCTCCGTTCGGTTTACATAAAAATATCGAACAATTCCGCCGCCCGCTCGCCCGCGAGCGCCCGGCAGACGTCCAGAAACAGCGCCGGGTCCAGCCGTGCGCCTTCGAGCAGCGCGGATGCGCGCGCGGCGTCGATCGCGTCGGACTGCACGGCTGCGTTCCGGATCAGCCCGTGCCGCGCCTCATAGCGGACGCGGATCGGCCTTCCGGCAAATTCCGCGGTCTTTTCATAGGTGAAGGCCGGCGTCTTGCCCCAGGTCCAGTCCCAGGACTGGTAGAGCTCCGCGGCAAGGCGGCGGACGTCGGCGAGCTGCGCCTGCGTGAGGCGGACGGTCTTTGCGCCGGGCGGCAGGATCTTCTGCGCCAGCTGCCGGGCGAACGTCACGATCTCGCAGTCTTCCCTGAGGTACGGCCGCAGGTTCGTGACCGCGCAGATGGCCGACTGCGTCCCTTTTGAGCAGAACGCGTCGTTTTTCCGGCCGGTCGTGATCTCGTCCAGCCGGGTCAGATCCGCGTCGAACAGCAGCGTTCCGTGGTGCAGCACGCGGCCGTTTGCGATCTTCTGCGCGCTGCCGGAGATCTTTTTCCCGTCCACGGTCATGTCGCAGGTGCGGCTTTTCTGCGCCGGGACGCCGAGGGCGTTCAGCGCCCGCAGCACCGGGGCCAGACAGCGACCATAGTCCAGCGCGCCGCTCTGGCCGGTGATCAGCGTGTAATTGAGATTGCCGAGATCATGATAGACCGTCCCGCCGCCGGACATGCGGCGCACGACCGGGACGTTCTGCTCCAGAAGCGCGCGCACATGGACCTCGCGGCAGATGTTCTGATAGCAGCCGACCACGACCGCCGAGCGGTTGCGCCAGAGCAGCAGCACCTCGTCCTCCCGGAAGGTCCGGAACACATAATCTTCAAACGCCTGATTGAAAAACGGGTCATGCGATGTTGTTTCGATTTGAATCATGTGCGAGTCCTTCCGTTTTCAGATTTATTTTCAGATTCTATCACATCTTCCCACAAAAAACAACATAAAAATAACCTCTTCCGAAAGGAAGAGGTTATCGGCAGACGATTTCAGAAGGTGCGGGCCAGGGCCTTGGCCCGGTCGATGGCGGCGGCGAGGGAGGCTGCTGCGTCAAAGCCCGCGACGTCCATGCCGTCGGCGGCGATGCAGGTGTATGCGCCGATGCCGAAGAAGGTGTGCAGGGCATCGAGATACCGGCTGCCCATCTCCATGGCGGCGCCGGTGTAGAAGCCGCCGCGCGTGGTAAGGAAGACCAGATGCGAAGCCCGGCAGAGGCCCCTGCAGGCCCGACTCCGTGGAGCCGAACGTGATCCCGTCGACGGACACCTGTTCAATATAGACCTTCAAAAGCGCCGGGAAGGACAGATCCCAGAACGGTGCGGCGATCACGATCCGGTCGGCTTGCGCGAACTGATGCGCGTACCGGAAGCGCGGATGGTCCTGCTCCCCTGCCGCAAGCAGCTGCTCGCGCTGGGCAAAATAGCTGTCCTTGAAGTAGGAAATATCCTCCGCCATCAGATCCAGCCGCGTCACGGCGCAGTCGGACGGCAACGCGGACAAAAACGCCTCGGCCAGCTTTTTCGTGCGGGAGGCTTCGCGCCGGATGCAGCAGTCGACAAACAGAACGTTTTTCATTGGCCGCTCTCCTGTTCCAGCCGGTACAGCGCCTCGAGGGCGACCCGGATCTCATTTTTTGCTCGCCGCGGGCGGTCAGGCTTTCGCCGTTTACATAGCCGCCAATGGCGTTCGCGGTATCCTCGCCATATACGACGACATTATTGAGAATGGAAGCTGTCTTCATTCCGCGCAGACGGCCGATGGTAAACAGCGCTGCGCGGATTCCATATCCGCGCCCAGCGCGCCCCTTGTGCGACCAATAGGCTCTCTCCGCGTCGTTTTCCTCGTGATAAAAACTCTCGTGGCTGTGGATGATGCCGACGTGGCTGCGGCAGCCGAGGCCTTCGCCGCGTCCACGCAGAAGCCGAGCAGCCGGTAGTCCGCCACCGGCCGGATATTCGGATGGACATAGGCCTTTGAAGCCCCTCGTCGCGGATCGCACCGCAGCCGAGGATCAGATCGCCCAGCGCAATGCCTTTTTGCAAGGCTCCGCAGGAGCCGATGCGGATGGCGGCCTCCACGCCGATGTTGTGCAGCTCCTCCACGCAGATTCCGGCGGACGAGCCGCCAATGCCCGTGGAAACGGCCAGAACGGGCACGCCCTTATAGGTGCCGGTCAGACTGCGGAACTCGCGGTTGTACGCAAGCTCCCGCACGGATTCCAGCTGTGCGGCCACGCGGTCAAGCCGGGCCGGGTCGCCGGGCAGAATCGCGTAACGCACGCCAAGCGTTTCGTCCAGACAAATATGCGCCTGTTTCATCTGTGTTCGTCTCCTTTTATATCGTCTGAATTTCAATATGGTAGCGGTTCCGGCTGCAAAGCACGTGCTCGACCTCCACACGGTAGTCCAGATCGAGAACGCCCCCGTGCTCGTTGAGCAGAACGGTCATATCCTCCGTCACGACGCTGATCATCATCGCGCCGAAGCCGACGTCGTACAGAGATTCATGTGCCTGCCGGCGGTCGAAGACCATCTCGGCGTTGACCTTTCCGCTGCGCCGCAGCGTGACGGTCTTCCCGTCTTCGATCTGAAAGGAGGTCACAACGCCCTCCAGCCCGGTCATTTCCGACTCGACATAGGACAAGAGCGCGAAGCCCGGCTCATAGCAGTACGAGCCGTCTGTCACCAGCTCGAGCGTCTGCGGCCCGCCGTCCTCCATGGTCTGCGTGCCGGTGATGGCAATTCTTGCGGCCTGTACCATCACGCCTCCAGCGCAAGCGCGATCAGGTCGTCCAAGAGCTCACTATAGGATGCCGCTGGCCTCGAAGAGCTTGGGGTACATGGAAATGGATGTGAAGCCCGGAATGGTGTTGATCTCGTTGAAGACGACCTCGCCGTCTGACTTTTACAAAGAAGTCGACACGG